>Ga0114906_1000215_pt1 | contig 34554 bp, 51 predicted proteins | sample MalvirDeepMed_M9_FD_89687 | JGI IMG/M metagenome (GOLD analysis project Ga0114906, IMG submission 89687) | Marine viral communities from the Global Malaspina Expedition - Malaspina viral metaG DeepMed_M9 | ecosystem: Environmental > Aquatic > Marine > Oceanic | place: Mediterranean Sea...
CCCCCCCCTGGGTGCTAGTAGCTGCCCGGTCCTTCGAGCGCCTCGAAGTCGGCGCGCGTGCCCTGGCCTTCCGGTCGCAAGCCGCAGCGATCCCGGTAGCCGAGTGCACAACGTCGGCACATGATCCCAGCATAGACGCCGAACGAGTAGCGCTCGTCGACCGTGGTGTCGTGCCGCTTGCACCGGTCGCAGATCCCGAACTCGATCGCCTTCGCGACGAGACGATCGTGCCTCGCGATAAGCCGAACTACCTGTGCCCTATCTTGATCGTTCATCGCCGCCAGGTCGTCGCGCGTGAGTCCAAACGCGTTCATCGCGTCACCATGTACGCTTTCTCGATCACGTCGCCGCCCTGCTGCCCCTTCATGTGCGGGGCGATCCAGATCACGCGGTGCGCCTTGCGACTGGGATACCACTGGGCGCGATGATGCCCCGACACAATCCATCGGCGACGATACGCCCGACGCTGCCCGTCGTCCTCACTCGCGTCGGCGTTGGGTTCGCCCGTCGCCAGGCGTCGCAGACGCACAACGCGGATCTGTTGCTCTTTGTATGCGGCGAACTCTTTGCGGCGTCGCCACGCCCTCGGCAGCGTGCAGTCGTCGGTGTCGGTGTAGTGTGAGTTGATCAGCGAAAGGATCGCGAGCGCCCATCGAACCGTGCTGCGATCCCTGGCTCGGATGTCATCGGGAAACGTCTGCCCGTATCTGATGTGGACATCATGCGCGATCGGCCAGGCATTATCAGGGCGTTCCATATGAACGACGACGGCGACGCCGTCATCCTGCCCGAGTAACTGGAGTCCGACCGCCTCGGCCTGCTCTGCGCTGTTGCCGTGCTGCCGTAGCTCGGTCTGAAACTCAGCCTCGAAGGCGAGATACATCGACCGAAACGGCAACAGGTCCGAGTCGATAACGTGCCTCGGCATCGGTGCGTCTGCCGCAAGGTTCGTCAGGTCGTGCGACAACGCGAACGTCTCGGCCGCTAGGATGCTCGACAAAAGATAGCCGCGCTCGCTGTCGCCGTAGGGTCGGTTGTCCAAGTGCACGAGCTTCCGCGCCGATGCCATCACGACGGCAATGGTTCGTTGCTCCGCGATCGCCTTCCAAGGTTGATCGACGAAGTACTCGCCCCTGGCTCGACGCAAGGCGATCAACTGCCGCACTAGTGGATCGGCGCTCACGTCCTCGAAGACTCGCCGCCGCGCGGCCTCACCGACGAGCGGCCCCGTGTAGGTGCAGCGCGTGACGTCTGCCTGGCGTCGGCCAGCAAGGGCGCAGAGCGCACGCCAGGCGGTCGTCGCCGCATGTCCGGCTGCGGTTGCCCGCCCCACCAGCAGACGGGGCAGGCGAAGTAGGTGCGCCCGTTGTCGAGATACCGATCGCACGGCCCCAGCGCGCAGCATGTCAACGACTGCCCCGCGTGGTCGGCCCGTCGGGTCGCGCCTCTGGGATACTGCGAAGCACGCGTTCAGACATAGCGTCCCTAGTGGCGCGCGCGTGCACGCTGTCAATTGTTAGGTCGTCTTGCCAGCGGTTGATCAGGTCGACGCGGACCGCGCGGATCTCGTGCTTAATGGCGCGCACTTCGTCGGTCATTTCCTCGATAGCGCGCAGCAGCCGTTCGGATTGTGACTCCGTCATAGTTGCCCCTCGCAATAGCGCACGAGCGCGATCAGCTCGCGGCGATACGCCGCCACGTCGAGATCGCGCGGCGACTGGTTCCCGATCGGCGGGTCGACGACGAGCTGCCCCGCGCGCACGACCACGTCGCGCCCGTCCTGTTCTAGTGAAAGCAGCAACACCAGGGCAGGAACAGACACGCGCAGGCCGCCGCGCAGGGCAACAGTCAACGGCGCAGACTCGGGCATCAGCTCACGCGGGGCGGTGTCGTCGGCAGCGGAACGATCAGCCGCCGTTGCAGCGGTTCGCCGCCACCGTTCGGCGGCTTCGTGATCGCCTGGTCGTGCGTCGCCAGAATGAGCGACTCGATCCGCTGCACCGCGCCGGGCAGGTCGGTAAACTGCCGCTTGAACTCTTCCAGCAGCACGCGGATCTCGGCGAGGTCGGCGTCGACTTTATCCGACGCGGTCAGCATCGCCTCGACGCGCGCATCGGCCCGCGCTTGCTTTAACGTGCGCGCGGCGTCGCGCTTGGCCTGCACCTCGGCGCGGGCGGCGAGCTTCGTGCGCCACCGTTCGGCCTCGGCCTCGACGTCGGCGATCGTCGGGCGGATCTGATTGCGCCCATACTTACCGCCTGGCACCGACGGGAAGCGCCCGGCCTCGGCCCAGGTGCGGATCGTGGTCGGCGTGACGCCGATCATCTCGGCGGCTTGCTTGCTGTCAACACGTAGAAGCGATCGATCGGTCATGCGGTGTTCTCCCTCTGGAAGCGGCTCGGGCGGCGAGCCTTGGTTTCGGCGAGCGTTTTGCGCGAGTGGCACGGCTTGCAGAGCGGTTGCCAGTTGTCGCGCGTCCAGAACCGATCGAAGTCGCCATCATGCGGCACGACATGATCCAGTTCGGTCGCGCGCACTTCCCGGCCCGCTGTCAGGCACGTCGCGCAGAAGGGGTGCTTCCGTAGGAACCCGGCGCGCGCTTTGCGCCAGGCGGTCGAATACATGCGCTGCGTCGGGCGTTTCGGCTTGAGCCGGGCGACGACCTGGCCGCGCGCCTTGATGCACTCCGCGCAGCGCCAGGTGCCATACACCAGGACGCGACGACAGATCCGGCACGGGCGCGGCAGCGGGTCAGCCATCGCAGCCCCGCAGGTGATCGACGAGCGCCCGCACTTCGGCGACGTCGAGCGTCAAACTGTAGGCCGCCTTGACGCGCAGCCAGCGGCGACCGTAGTGGCACCCGTCGACCGTCGGCCACCAGGTCGCCGGATCGCGGTCGCCCTTCGAGCGGTTGACCGAGGCCGAGGTGAGATCAAGGTTGAGCCGGTCGAGCGCGAAGCCGCGCCGCATCACCGTCGGCCAGGCGCTCGCGCCGGAGCGGTGCGCCTCGGCCAGCGGCACGATGTGGTCGACGTCTATCTGCCCGGCGTCGGTGAGCGGTGCGCCCGTGTACGGGTCGACCCACGCGCCGCCGACGACACGGCAGTCGCGCGTCGTGGCAAACGTCACCGGCTCGGCGCTCGCGGCGATCAACAACTCGGCGCGCAGGTTTTGACAGTCGCGATCCGTGTCCGGCCAGCCCACGAAGTAGTCGGCCCGGTCGTAGCCGGTCGGCTCAGGCGCGATCATTCGCACCCCACCGACGACGACGAGCGCCGACACCGCCGCGCCGATCGCCGGGCGCAACGCGTTCCCCGTCATGCGAACAGTCGCCCCAGGATCGACTCGCGTGCCATGCGGCTATAGTCGGGGTTCAACTCGATCCCGACAAACTCGCGCCCCAGTTTCAGCGCCACACAGCCCACGGTGCCAGACCCCGCGAACGGATCGAGGATCAGATCGCCAGACTTGCTTCCGGCCTTGATGCACGGCTCGACCAGTGCGGTCGGGAACGTCGCAAAGTGGGCTTCCCTGTAGGGCTTGTGCCGCTCAAAATGCGGATTGATCGTCCAGACGGATCTGAGGTTGCGGCCACTAGCTGCCGCACTCCCCCGGCGATCTATCTCATGATAGGACGCAACTCCGTTGACCGTTCCCTTGATCCTCCCTTTCCCCATCATATTTCCTCCGCTGGTTGACCAATCGCGGCCAGCGCCAACCTCCCGCACCGCGTCGGCGTCGTAGAAATACCGCGCAGACTTGGTGAGCAGAAACACATATTCGTGGCTCTTCGTCGGGCGGTCGGTCACACTCTCCGGCATCACCGATCCGCTGTAGGCAGGGCAGAACGAGACGCCCTTCGCCCAGACAATGTCTGATCGCAGATACCAGCCGTCGGCTTGCAGGGCGAACGCCACGCGCCACGGGATACCGACGAGATCCTTGGGTTTCAAGTTTCCCACTACGGTGGAACGTGTCCGATGCTGGTTGGCGCGTTGTGCGTTGCGTCCTAGGTTCGTGAGGCCACGGGAAAGTGCCTCCGGATTACCTTTAGGCGACGAGGCATAACTATCACCAAGATTGAGCCACGCCGTGCCATCGTCCCGCAGCACGCGCCGCACCTCGCGGAACACCGCCACCAGTGTCTCGACGTAGGCGTCCGGCGTCGGTTCTAATCCGATCTGCCCATCCACGCCGTAATCTCTCAGGCCGTAATACGGCGGCGAGGTCACCACGCACTGCACCGATTCGGCGTCCAGGGTCGGCAGCACCGTGCGAACGTCGCCATCGTGGATGATTGGTCCGTTTGGCATCACATACCGCCCGGCCACGGTCGACGCCTGGCGCGCGCGAGCGTTGCATTCGTGACGCGCATTTCAAGCCGCGCCCGTTCCTCGATCGGCAACCGCGCGCGCCACCGATACCAGATCCACAACGCGCGCACGTGTCCGAGAACCGCCGACACCGGCCAGACTTCAAGCACCATCATTTATCCCCGCTGAGTTGTTCAAGGCACAACCGGATCGCATGTTCTGCTTGGGCGGGCACAACGCCGTTGCCGAGTGCTCGGAGGCGATGCGTGCGATCGACCAGCCCCTCGGCCAGCCCATCAGCCACTCGACGAACGTGGCCGACAGTCGACGCTGCATCGAGTGCGGGCGCGAGTCCTGCATCGTCGCCGATGATCGATGCCCACTTCCGCGCGTCGCCTGGTCCCGGCGGCCACTCGGTCGGGAACGCGGCACCAGCGCCACGTTGACAACTCCCGGCAGACGACTTTTCGCTGCTCGTTTTTCCCAGTTCATATTCTCGCCCGTATCCTTCCAATCGCTGGTGGTCGGCGTCGGCCACGCCGATGCCATCGCGTGGAAAGCCTCGGCCTGTCCTTCGAGATTCAGAAACGGTCTGGTCTTGTCCCCGTTGGAATAGCTGTACGCTCTGGTCGCCACTTTGGGCGTCTGCCATGCCTGTGTGTGAAGTGGGCGAGGCGCGTCGGAATTGTTTGGCGTATCCCAGGATAAAGACGCGCTCTCGCTGGTGCGGCGCACCAACATCCGATGCACGGACGAGCGTTTCCGCAACGCGGTAACCCAGTCGCTCCAACTCGTTTCGGACCACCATGTAGGCCGGTCGCCCGTCCCGTTGTCGAGTTGAAATAAGAGTCCCGACGTTCTCCAAAAAGACGAGATCCGGTCGCGCCCCGTTGATAACCCGCCGCACATGCGGCCAGAGATGCCGGCTGTCGTCGTCGGCCTGTCGCTTCCCTGCTTGGCTGAAGGGTTGACACGGGAATCCCGCAGAGACGCAATCCACCGATCCACGCCAGCGTCGGCCGTCGAAGGTCGTAACGTCGTCCCAGATAGGAGCTGGTGCCAGCCGCCCTTCCTCCATGCGCGCCGCCAGGACGGCGGCCGGATAGGCTTCCCGCTCGACGTAACAGACGGCGCGGTACTCTCGAAACACGCGCCCGATTCCGATTTCGAGGCCGCCAGCCCCGGCACATAGAGCCAAGCCATACACCTACATGTCCCCCTCGTTGCGTGCGTACCACTCGCGCACGTGGATCGCGAGCGTGTCTGCTGGTCGCCCGGTGCCCGTCGTGCACTGGTCGCAACCCTTGCAGACGCCATGCGAAATGTTCCAGGCATGCGTCCAGGCGCGCGCCTTCGAGGCAATATACGGATTCGCCCACCGTGCGACGCCGCGCTGCTCTGCCTGTCGCGCGTGCCGCATCGTGTCGCGGACGTGTTCGTTGCCCATGCGTCGCAGCACGGCAGAGCGCCGATCGGGGGCGACGTAGGCGCGGCGCGGGTTGTTGACCCCTGGCACATCATTCCTCGTCGCCGCCCGGCGGCTCGCCGTGCAGGTCGATCCAGTCCGACCAGCGCACCACGACCAGCGCGTCGCGTCGTGGTCGCCGGGGGCGGTTTAACACCAGCACGCCGATCTGGTGGCGGCGTTCCGACACACGCCGAATCCCGTCGAGCCAGTCGAACAGATATTTCGGGATCACCTTCCGCACTTTGAGCTGATACCCGAACAGCCCCGACGTGAAGTCCGCGCCGTCGCGTTCGCCCGTCACCGGAATCCGTTGCGTGCCGAGATCGCGGGCGTGCGCCCGTTCGGCGGCTTTCCAGCTCGCGTTCGTCATCGCCGCCCCCGCGATTGCGCGTTGCTGGTTTGTCGAATGGCCGCCCGTGCCCGGCGGGCCGCGATCGTCTCGTTCGTGTCGACACAGGCGCACCGCTCGACGTAGTCGTGCTCGTAGTCGCTGCCGAGTGGCGCGCAGGCAAACCGACCGCAGCGCGTGGCCGCCGTGCACATGCGCGGACGCCAGCCGGAGTCGTCGCACACGTCGCACGTCGGCGGCACCGGGATCGCAATGCGCCCGGCCTCGATGGTATCGGCGAGCTTCGCCCACCCGCGCGCCCGGAGCTGCGCGACGCAGGCGGCTTTCGCGAGCTGCACGCGGGCCACCTGGCCGGGCGTCGCGTTCGGCACTTGCGCGACCAGGGGCGCGGGCGGCGCGTGCTTCGAGGCGACCGCCTCGGCAGCGAGCGCCCACTCGGAGACGGTCGGCATATACCGCCCGGTGCGTTGCAACTGCGCGGCGGCGTCGACAATCGCCGCGACCGGCAGATCGGCCAGCGCCTCGTAGTAGATCTGTCGCTGGTCGGCTCCGCCGTCACGCGAGGCGGGCACGCGAAACGCGAGCGCCAGGCCGTCGTAGGCGTGCGCGAACGCCGGGGCATCGGTCGTCGTCACTTGAGCCGCTCCAGGAATTGCGCGCTCGCCGCCGCGAAGGTGTCCGGCGCAGGCGCGTCGCCGAGGTACTGGTTGATCCGATTGCCGCCCGCGAACACCTCGAACGGGTGCCGCCGTTTCGTCAGGTAGGGATCGTCGTCGGCGACATACCGGGCCGCCGCCGCCGCCACCTCGTCGCGCGTGAGTCCGAATGCGATCAGCCCCTTCGCCACTTTGCCCAGCCTCGGCCCGAACCCGACATACCGGCGGCCATACCGGACGCGCCACGCCTGATCGAACGCCGCGAAAACACGCGGCACCGTCAAGGCAGGGTTCGGCCGTTCGGCACGTTCTGGCATTTCTAACGCCTTTCGTACACGGTACGACTTAGCCCCACACCGGCAAATCGTCGCAAGTTTGCCGTTGATCTCTCGTCTATGCTGCGCGGCCTGGTGGTCATAGCCCCACCGTGGTGCTCGCTTCGTCGCCCGACCACGTCGGCCCCTGGGTGTCAGGTGATACCGCACGCCGTCGCACCGAGGCCAGGGTGTCGCGGATCAAACGCGACAGCCGGGATCGCACCGGCAAGTCGTCAACCCTTTACTTGGCCCCACCGTTGCCGCTCGCAGATCTGCCGCGCCGTGTGGTCGGCGCGCTGCTCGCGGTCGCTTTTTGTATCCCGCCCGACCGTCGGCGGCGTTGCGCGTCGCGGTTCTTACACCGTCGCGAACAATACTTCTGCGCGGCCGTTCTCGGCGTCATGATCCACACGCCGCACGCCGCGCACCGAATCGCATCAGACTCGAACACCTGATGCCCTCAGAACACGATCTCTTGTCGCCACTTCCAGAGCCGCAGGATCGCGTCGCACGCGGGCCATAATTCCTCAAGGCTCGGCACCGCCGCGACTTCCACATCGGGATCGCCGACGACCTTCGGCAACCGGATCACGACGGCCCCATCGACCGCCCCGTGCCCCATCTCGGCGAGCGCGACCTGATAGAACGCCGACTGTAGAAACGCTTCCTCGCGATAGATCCGCTTGCCGGTTTTGAAGTCGATCAGGAGTCGCTGCCCGGCCACGGTCGCGACCAGATCGAGCGTGCCCGCGTACTGGTGCGTGGTCGAGTACACGACCTGCTCGACCAGTTCGGGTTTGATCGTGTCGCCTGCCCAGTCCTCGAAGCGACTGACGGCCCAGCGCGCGGGATCGCTCACGTCCGGCTCAGGGCCGAGCGTCTGCCCGAGTCTGATCCGCAGCCGGTGTTCGATCAGCCCGTGCGCCTCGCTGCCGATGTTGCCCGCGCTCTTGAGCTGCTGCGTGTGCGCCTTCGGGCCGAGTTGCTTCGACAGCGTGCTCGCGAACTTGGTGCCGGTGATCGTGCTCTGGTGCGCGCGCAGCCCGTCGTAGAGCTGCCCGGCGACCTCGACCACGTAGTCGCGCTCGACCTTTGCCGCCCACGGCACGAGCGCCGGTTTGCTGAGTAACCCGAGCATCGTCGTCACGCCGACATAAAACTCGTTCTCGATCTCGTACTGCCGCCCGGCCTTTGTCTGCCGACGGTTTGCGGTTGTAACGGTCGGCGTCATGCCTGCGCCTCGGTGACTAAATTGAGATCGCCGCGCCGGAGCAGGATCGTGTCGACGCAGCCCTCGGTCGGGCACGACCCGATCGCGGTGACGTAGCCGACGGGTCGCCAGGTCTGCGAACGCCCGATGCCCTCTAGCTCTGTGCCCGCCTTGACCGTGAGCGGCTCGCCGCAGGTGACACAGTGCGACGGCTGGTAGGCGGTCGGCATTAGAACGGCACCGCGTCGACAGGCGGCGTGATGTCTGGCGGCGGTGTCGTGGTCGGCGCACCTGGCGGGAACACGCCCTCGACGTTCGCCCACACGTCGCCGTCGGTCTTGATCGCGTGCTTGATCTCTACTTGGCACGTTTTGCCCACGAGCTGCATGAGGTCGATCCCGTCGCGTTCTTCCTCGGGCGAGACGGGCACGCCGCGCCAGGAGTCGAGCGTCTTGCGGAGCATTGCCCGCGCGTGTAGCGATCGCGTGTAGCGGCGGCGCACGACGAACAACCGCTCGCCGCCGTTCAACTGCCACGAGATCGAGATCATTGCCTTGGTGCCGTAGGCCGTCTCGACCTGGCCGAGATCTTCGACGTCCAGGCAGACGGCCTCGTGCCGTCCCTCGGGCGCGCGTTCACTAGTGGACACGTTCACTACTAACCTCGTCATGTGGCGAACCTCCGAGCGCCGGGCGGGTGGCGCAGACTGTGCATTGATACGACGGCGGCGGCGAGTCGAACCGGGTCACCGTGATCGGCCCAGCGTCGAAAATTGACACCGAGGCCAGGACGGTCTGATAGCCGATCCAGCAATCAGCGCAAACCAGATCGGCGGGCGAGTTCGAGTGCGCGACCAGGTGCCACGACATCAGCGATCCCTCGGCGGTCGCGGCGTTGTGTCAGTCGCCGCGCGTTTGACGATGATTCGGTCGAGGTCGCGCGACAAGTAGAGCGGCGTGCGACCAAAGCGCACGCGCGGCACGCGCAGCCGGGAGACGCGACTGCGAAAGCTCGCGAGCGTGCCAGGAAATCGGACGTAAGCCATTGCTTCGGCTTCGGAGAGGTAGCGCGGCATCTTAGGCGGTGCGCTTTCGGTCGGCGAGGGCGATCGGGCGGGCTGGTCGCGTCGGTCGCTGCCTGACGTCTGGATGTTGCAGCCAGGCGATCACGTCCTCGCGCAGCCAGCGGTACCACTGGCCGGACACGCGCGGCATCGGCGGCGGGAACCGGCCCGAGCCTTGATCGGCGTCGCGCTGGATCGTCGACGGGTGTACGTCAAAAAGCGCCGCCAGGTCGCCCCGTCGAATGATGGGCGGCAAGTCTCGGGCGCGGCTGATCAGGCTTTGTTGTCTTTTCGGGCGGGGCATAAGGGGCACGATATGGGCGCAGCATTATCGCGTCAAGCAATAAAAGCGCTATAGCACCACAACGGTGCAAACTAACGCAGATAGTCGCTAATTTTGCTCCGCCTGCGCGTAATCCTGCGCCATACAATAGCCCGCCTATGCCGATCCACCTCGACGACATTCGCTGGCACGTCGGCCACGTACTGCGACGACTGCGGCAAGCGCACCAGCTCAGCCAGTCCGCCCTGGCCGAGGCGTCAGGCGTCGCGCAGTCGAAGATCCAGCGACTCGAAGATCGTGGCGTCGGCACCCTGGACACCGTGACGGCGTTGGCCGAGGTACTCGGCACGACCGTCGGCGAAGCGACAAGTTACGCCGAGCGATTGAACGGTGCCACAGCGGGCGACCAGAACGCAGTCGATGCCCTGGCCGCTCTCATTCGGAAGGAAAGCGGATCGCGGTAAGCATGCGGCAGCGGCGGGTGCACGGCGGGCCGTGATCGGTATGCCAATAGTATGCCCAGAGTATGCCAAAAACGGTCAAACCAGTGACATCCAGCGACATCCAGTGACACCGAATGACATCGAGCGGATCGCACGCTGCCCCAACGAAACCGGGATCGGATCAATGAAAATGGGTGGTGGACCGCATGGGGCTCGAACCCACGACCTCCGCGTTGCGAACGCGGCGCGTATACCAAAACAAGCCCCGGAAACACTGACGAAAACCGACCCCCCTGCGGACGGTATGCCAATAGTATGCCCAGGCGCACCGCAGCCCGCCGCCGAGACGCCGCGAGCTGATCGCGTGCGCTGTACGCCACGCGGCCCCGGCCCCATACCGCTGCAAGGCCCGGCCGGAGATCGTCCCGTACACGGCAACCTCGCAGGCCGTTTTCGGGTCAGACGACCGTCGAGAGCCACAAGCCGAGCGCCGTGCCGCAGCCCGCCCCCATCGCATAACAGCACATCGCGACCGGGCCGTCGGCTCGACTCGCCGTGCGGGCGTTCAGCCACCAGACGCCGGACAGCGCCGCCGCCACGACGATCGCCAGCGATCGCCCCGAGGCGAGCAGCGTGGTGTTCCACGACACCAAGCAAACGATCGCCAGGCCGCGCAGGAAGATCGACACGTAGCCCTTCATCACGCCCCCTTGTCGAGCTGATGGTGCCGCCAGATCAAAAAGGCCCACGCGGCGATCTTGGCGACATCCTCGACGTCCCCGCGCGCCAGGTAGCGTCGGGCCTTGTAAACGATTTCGCCTGCGGCGTGCCCGTGGCCGCCGACCATCTCGGCGACCGAGCGGTAGAGCACGTTGTCGCCGTCGGGGCCGTTCTGGCTGTAATGCTTCGAGGCGGCAGTCGCGCCGAGCAGGGCGGCGACATCCGCGCAAAACTGATCAAACGTCGGCGCGTCGGCTGCGCCCTTTTTTTCGTCGTCGGCAATATTCGGCATAGAACTGCTGCACCTCATCATCGGTTAGGAACTTGCGTAGCTGCGTCGTCGTGCGTCGGATCGATCGCTCGGATCTTTCAGGATACACCCGGTGTAGCAGCTCGTGGAGGATGGTGTCGACGGTCGCGGGCACCGGGTTAATCACCACGGCATCGCCGTCGATGCAGACGCCGTGCACCGTCTCGCCGGGTGCCGTCAGATACGCCTCGACGATCGGCGCTGCGCCCAGCTCGGCCCACAGTCGGAGCCAGAGCGCGCGCCGCCTGGCGTCATCGCTGCCAGGGTGCGCCGTCTTCGACATCAAACCAGTGCAGCTTGACCGAGTTGAGATCCGTCCGCCCGTCGACCTGCTCGAAGGTCACATACCCGCGCCGCTGCGGTCGGCCGCCGATCTTGGCCTGCGTCATATACCCGGCCGTCTTACACAGGCACCCGCACTCGACGAGCATCGACGACGCGCGCCACGGCAGCACGGCAAGCGTGTGCGTGTGGCCCATCACCAGCAACCGGATCGCGTCGAGGCCGAGGGCGTCCGAATTATCGGCGAGCCATTCCTCGAACGCTCGGAGCGCCGCGCCGGGCGTGCGGCTGTATTTCTCAGGATGCGCCAGGACAGCATCGCCGACGACGGTGAGCCAGTCGATCGCGTGCGTCGTGCCCGGCACCGGGTGCGAGGCGACGCTGACGTTCTCGAACCGCCGGGCGAGTGCGGTGATCGGGCAGAGCGTGCCACTCGGCGTCATCGCGGTAATCGCGTCGACCATGTCGGGCGTCAGTTGCGCGGCGAGCGCCTTCCGCAATCTGGCGTCGTGATTGCCGACGATGATCCGCACGGCGGGCAGCAACTCCGAGAACGTCTCCAGGATCAAGGTGACAGCGGCCCACTCGTCGGCATACGGCACCCGCTCGTGTTTGCTGAATCGCGACAACGAATAGCAGTCGCCCACGTCGCCGATCAGCACGGCGAGATCGGTGCGCTTCGACTCGCGCGCCAGCATGGCCGCCAACATCTCAGGCTCATGGAACGGCACGTGAAGATCCGGCACGACCAGAACGCGCGTCCGCCCGTCAGGCGTGCGCGCCTTCGCTGCGCCGCGATACCGATCGCGCGCCTGGTGGATGCACTCTTGCCAGCGTGCCCACGCTTCGTCATAAGTGCGGAGCGGTTGCCGCAGGTACGCGTCGGCCTCGTCGTGCTGCGCTTTGGCCTCGCTGCGCTGATACAGCCTGGAGCATTTAAAACAGCGCGTCGCGCGCTTCGAGCACGGTCCGCCGCAGTCAATGCACGGCGCATTCGGCAACGCCCGACTCGGCACGCCGCGACGGGTGTAGTAGCACTGGATGCACCTGGTCGCCGTCGCCACCGACAGCGGGCGTTCCTTGCAGACCGGGCAGATCCTCGGCTTAGTCATCGCCGGGATCGCCGTCGGCCTGCGCGTGCGCCAGCGACGGCCATGACCCCGATCGCATCATGCCCGCGAGGCGACCGGCGCGCACGGGCACCTGCGTCTGCCAGCGGGAGTCGAGCAGCTCGTCGGCGCAGCGATCGAAGTCGCCAGCTTTCAACGCGGCGAGCGCCTTGCGGAAGCCGCACACGCCCCGCACGCCCAGGTTGTGCGCCATGTCTCGCAACGCCGCGAGGCGCACTGGGTCGAGGCTGGCCGCCCACGGCAACGCCCCCGAGATCTCGGCGGCGGTCGCGACCAGGTCGTGGTCGAGCAGCTCGCCCGCCTCGGCCTGCGTCACGCCGCGCACGTCGAGCGCCCGACCGAATCCGATCGTCGGGTGCCCGACCAGCGTGTCGCCAGGGCCGATCGGCTTGCCGGTCGCGTCGTCGTAGACCGTCAACCGACAGCCCTCGTGCAGTTGCACCAGGGCGCGCACGGTGTCGATCATGACGTGGTCGCTGCGGCCTCGGCGGCCGCGTCGCGCTTGGCCTGATAATCCGACACGACGGCATCGAGCGCCCGCCGGGCATTGCCCGCCGCCACGGTCGCCCGCACAAACTCGCGCGCGCACTTTGCGACGGCCTCGTCGGAGAGTAGATCGCGCCCGAGCTTGCCCTCGACATGCCCGAGCACGGTCGCGCTCAAATTGATCGCCGCTTGTTCTTTTTCAGCGCCGGGCGTGCCCAGCTCGACGGCGTCCTCGGTGATCTGCGTCGCCAGTGTCAGGATGCCCGCAATGCCCTGCGCGCCCGGCACGAGCGCCGCGAACGGCGAGGCGATGGCCGCCGCGTTGCCGATCTTTCGTAAGATGCTCAAAAATCCCATTGCGCCCCCTTGCTAGTCGTCGATGCGCCCGACAATCAGACGCCCGCACGCATACTCCAGATCCAGTTCGGCATTCGCCGTCATCGTCACATCGTCATACTCGCCCGTATCCGGCACGATGATCCGGCAGGACAACGCCCGCACCGCGCGCAGCCGCGTGTGTCGCGCCAGGCTATAGACCAGCGTGACGAACCGGCCATCGTCGGCGGCGACGACACTGTCGATCCGACGGTCGGCCGCCTCGGGGAACCCGTCGGCGTCAGTCAGCGGCGACTCGTCGCGGTTGCCGTGCACGATCAGCCGAAACGCCGATTGCAGATCGTCCGGCAAGTGTCGCCGCACGTTCGGCACAACCTCGAACCCCGGCTCGTCGGCGATCGGGCCGAGCCACGACCGCACGCCCCGGTGCGTATGAAAGACGAACGCCGCCGGGGCCATAAAATTCGCGACCGCCAGCAGGCATAGAGCCTCGGGCGTTTCGATCGGCCCCATGACGTCAGCGCCGATCAGATCACGGCTCGGCCCGCCGGGTTCAGACTCGACGCCGAGCCGACTGACGGGCCGCCCGTGGCCCTCGTCGTAGGTGATGCCGCGCGCGTGCCGGATCGCCGAGACGTGATCTTGCTCGAAGTGGCCCCGGTGCCCGTGCTTTTGCCAGAGCGGCGGCCGACCCCACCGATCGAGGTCAACGATCTCTTCGCTGTACGCACTGCGCAAGCGCAGGCACGGCAGCGCGTAGGCGTCGACCAGCGGATCGATCACAAGCCGGTCGAGGTCGGCGGGATCGTCCGGCTCGGAATCGTACAGCCAGTTCTGCCAGGCCTCGTTCACGTCGGCGAAGATCATCACGCCCGGCGCAGCGACGGCGATGACCTGGCCGACCGTCTGCGCCCAGGTGGTGAGTTGCGCCTCGTTGCGATCGAACATCTGGAGATCGCCGCACGACCAGAACAACCGCAGGGCACGCTCGTCGAGCGCCCGACAATAGCCCGCCACCATGTCGTCGTAGTCCGGCCACGCCTCGACCCGCACGTCGTCCTGGCCGGTGAACGCGATCGGCGCGACTTCATGCCCGCGCCAATACGGATACCAGCCGAGCGAAAACCAGGTGCGGACGAACTCATAGCCCGCCGTCGCAATCGTGTCGAGCTGGTGCAGGCAGGCATCGGGATCGGCGCGGTACTGGCCCAGGCCCCAGCCGTACGTGATGCCCAGCGGTAACACCGGGCCGACGTCGTCGGCGAAGTGGCTGCCAGGCACCGCCCGCAGCGCGCCGTAGATCTGCCCCGGCACCAGCGGCGGCGACGGTTCCGGCTCGCGGTCTGGCTCGGTGACGACCGGCGGATCGCGCGGCAGTCGCTCGGGATCGCGCGCGCCCTCGTCGCCCGCGCCGAGATCGTCGTTCTCGACGTGCCCGTGCCAGGACCGTCGATCAGTCATCGTCGAAACACGCGACCCGGTCGGCGGGTGTCTGGCTGGTGTTGATGCAGATCTGGCGCAGCACGGGCAGTAGCTCGCGCAGCTCGGCCTCGCTGCGATCGGCGTGAGTCTGGATCGCGGTCAGCACTTGCGTCGACAACAGCCAGACCAAATAGATCGCAATCGCCGACGGGACGCCGACGGCGCTGACCGCCTTCACGATCCAGGGTGTCCCGTTCGCGAGCAACGTCGGCATCGGTTAACCGCTTTCTGTGTCCTCGTCGGGGTCGGCAGGCGGCGCGAGTTGCTGCGCCTGCTGCGCGACGAGCGCCTGCAATCTGGCGATCTGGATCATTTGTTCGCCGATCACGGAAAACAGGGTTTCGGTCGTGACGGGCGGCAGCGTCGGAGCTGTCGGTTCGGTCATCGTCGGTATCCTTTTGGTTAGGGTTCAGGTTCCGGCGCGGGTGCCGGTTCCGGTACTGACCACGGTAGACCGCTCGCCGTGGTCGGGTTCATCTTGGTGTGTAGCTGCGCGGCTACCTGTGCCTCAATCGCCGCCACTTCCTCCGCGCCCATCTTGTCGTGCACCCATCCGAGCGCGAGTGCTTTGGTAACATCTCCCCACGCCACAAAATCGCCGCCGGTAAACGGCTCTAAACTGATCCCGCCGTTGGTCCCAACCGCGTACGTGTGATCTCCGACCGTTTGCTCGTCGGTGCAGATCCAGACGACGCTATAGATAACCCGCGCTTCGCCCTCAAATGGCCCTGCTGGGCCAACGAGATAATCGGTGCATACTGCAATGTTCCACGTTGCCGCCATCTGTCTACTCCTCGATTATGGTGTCTCACGCGTGCATTTATATTCCGTTCCCCCGGCGGTCATGTAGTGCATATACCCGTCTGTCTCAAACCAGAACACCGTATGAGCAGCGATGGCCGACTGCGCCGCTGTGAGGTTCTTCATGGCTTGCACGCCAAACCCGCTCAGTATTAAATCAACCGCGCTGTTCGGCGTCGTCCCGATTCCAACGTTGGCGTTAAATTTCACATCGCCAGTGCCGCGCACTATGCGGAACGACTCCGTGGCGACATCGTTCACCAATCGCTGGAAGACGGGATCGCCGGTATCAGCCAATCCAATTTGTAGCCCATACGCCCCTGCGCCGGATGCCCGCTGCGTGATGCGGAAAATATCTAGCACGTTGTCGCCGCCGGACACGTCAAGCGCAACATCAGGATCGGTCACCCCGATGCCGACATCGCCAACCGAATCGATGGTGATCCGATGCGTCCCTTCGGTCCAAAACGACATTTTGTTGTCGTTGTGGTCGTACTTAATCCGGCCAGAGTCAGCGTCGCCTACATCACCAAAGGCGATCATTTGCTGGTAATTCCCACTAGGCGACAAAAACGTCATCCCCGCGTGCGTCGAGTTTTCCACGACCAGATCATCCGCCCCGGCTGTTGCTGTCACGCTGCCCGCTGTCGCGCTATGCACATGCAGGGTGCCATCTGGATCGGTGATCGCGCCAATTCCAACGGTGTTCCCTTCAGCTTGTAAGATAAATGGCACCTGAGCGGTGCCAGCCTTGACCGCCTGTAGCCAGCCGTGCCCGTTCGTGGTGTCAGTGCGATAGCCGATCCGCAACTGCATATTTTTATCTGTCGATCCGATGATCTGGACCTGAGCATTGTTCTCCGCGTATGAAGCACAGTCACCGGAAATTTCCAGGAGCACACCGGGGTCGGTCACGCCGATGCCCACGTTATAGTCGAATCGGCTGATCCCGGCATCCACTAGCAGCGAATAATCCGAGGTCGCTTCGCTTGCCGGGCCAGTGATCCAGAGCGATGCCGAGGTATCAACGCTTCCACCGCCCCCGACGATCATCGTCGGCTCGTCGATCTTGACTTGGTAGACCGTCGTGACGGCTTGGCTTGCTTGCGTCGTGATCGCATTCCCGAAAATTGTGCCGCCCAGAGACGACGTATCGCCAGCAACGCCGGTCAGCGTTCCGGCGTACCACTGTTTCGCCGCGTTCGACGCCGCGCCGCCAGATGTGAAATTCCCAGCAAAATAGTTTGCGATGTAATCGAGCGGAGACGCGCCGACCGACAGGCTGTTCGTGCTGGCGTTATACGTCAACGCGCTATTTCTCGCCAGTTGCGTGCCGCTGCTCGCGAAGATCAGCTCGTTCGCCCCCTGTGACGCGATCGCGATCGAGCCGGTACGCAACGCGGCACTATTGGCAACGACTGAGGCGTTCCACTCTGCGGCCGTAACCATGTCCCCGGTTGTCAGGGTCGAAGCGGCGACGTAAGCCATGTCTTACTCCTTTAGAACGACAGCAGCGTCGAGGTGCCGACGTTCGACGCGCCCGCCGTGCCGATGAACCAGTACACGATCCGGCTCGCGGGCGACAGCGTCCACTTGCACCGGATAATGTTCGTCGGCTTGATCGTCAACGTGACCGATTGAATAAAGTAGCCCTCGTCGAGCGCCGTCTGCGCTTCGCTGATGCCGATCCGATCGCCGACTTCTCTGGTAAGCCCGGCGGCCATGAGTCCCGCGTTTTTGTTCAACAGGATCGTCACGCTCTCGGCGCTCTGTTGCGCGTCTTTGTACACCCCGAGGAAGTGTTTTGCGAACGAGTTGCCCACCACCGGGTCCATCTGATAGCTGGCGTCGTAGCGGTAGGTGTTCGTGCCGAACGTCGACTGGCTCGTCGCGTCTTCTAATTCGTTTACGGTCGTCTGCTGGTCGTAGATCCCGAGGCCACGGAAATCGAACTTCGTGATGTACAGCGTCGTGCTCGCGTGGTTGTTCGTCAACACGACCGACGCCGACGTGCCGCCATACGTGGCACTCACCCCGAGACTGCTGGACATGTCAGCGCCCGACGCATCGGCGGCGGCGTTGGCCGTGTAGTCGGTCGAGCTGGCAGGCGTGACCATTGACGTCCCCGCGCACCGCTGCTCCCGGTCGTCGGGATCGGTGTAGGGGCAGACAAGCGTGATTGACTCGCCCGCCAGGAGCGCGACCGCCGAGTCGGTGCCGACCGTCGCGTCGCGCATCGAGTACAGCACGACGCTGCTGCCATCCTTGCGGCGCGGGTGCGTCAACACCTGCATGCGGTTGATCACCGAATCCCGCGAGCGCCGGATCGAGATCGCCTCGATGTCGTCGTCGTCGAACGTCGACTGGTTCGTGTTTTTCTTGGCGCGGTCGGTGCGGCTCTCGTACGTGAACGCCTGCGCCGTGCTGGCGTTGGTCGTGCCCTTCGCATAGATAAAACCCGCCTCGGACATTGCGAGGCGTTGCAGCTCGCCGAGCACGCTGACGCCTTCCTCGGGCGACTTCGCGTCGAGCGCGAGCGCGTAGGTTTCCCGCCCGGTGCCGCTCGTCGAACTGCCAGGCGCGGACGGCATCGCCGCGACCAGCGTGTCGAAGACCTCGTCGCCGCGCTTCGAGGTCAGCACGGCCTGCCGTTTGAGTGACGTCCGCAGGCATTCGTCAAGGTAGTCGTGCACGACGCACAACGTCGTCCAGGGTCCGCGCTGGTTTGCCGTCGCATGAATCGACGCCAGCCGCCCGACGACCTTGTAGTACGTCGTGCCGCCGTACGTGATCGCGAGACGGCACGCGATGCCGATCTCGAACCCGCTGCGGACGTTCGCATGCCCTGGGCTGTAATACCCGACAGCGGTGTTCGAGTTGTTCGCGGAATTGTCGAGCGCAAAGGTGAGCGATCCAGGCTGCGCGCAGCGGTCGCCCGGCCCCCCTGCGGCTATCCCGTAGGACGCCACGACGTCAACCTGCGCGCGCACGTCGGCCCACACGTTCGTCCACGCGCCAGCCGTGCCCGCGAACTGCATCTCCAGGGCGATCGAGGTGGGCGCAACGCCCATCAGTTTGTCGCCCCCGACTGCGCGATCGCCGCCGCCAACATCTTCGGCACGAGTTGCGATTGAAACGTGCGCTCGACTTCGAGGTCGGCCCGCAGCGCGCGGATCTCGTGCGCGAGCGCAGCAACCCCTGGCGCGCTCTGCCCTTCGGGCACGACGGCCTCGCGACCGTGCAACCGGACCAGCGTGCCCCGTCCGCCGCCAAAGTCGACGAAGCGCCCGCCCGTGCCGTGCTGGAAGCCTTGCGCGTGGTCGCCCGTCTCGCCGCTGCCCTCGCCGACGATGTCGTCGAAAATGTGCTGCATTTCGTCGTGGATATTGTCCCAGGGCAGGTTGTCAACGTCCCACTCGATCTGCGTTTTAATGTTGATCGTGTCAGGCAGATCGCGGATCGACGCACCAAGATCGACGATGTTGCCGTTAACGTCGATAATGGCGCTACTGAGCTGCGCGGCGAGCGCGTCGTCGGCCAGTGAGCCGACCAGCGCGCGCAGATCTTCGAGGCTCATGCCCATTTTGTGCGCGACCTGGATCAGCTCGTAGAACTGAATCTGTCCACTATCCGACGCAGTCGCGAATCCCGCCGCAAGATCTTCGAGGATCGGCCCGATCGCCTCGGCCGCCTCGCCGCTTGTAATGTGCCCCTGCTCCACCATCGACCAGAGGTCGCGGGCGGTCCTCGCGACGAGCTGGTAGTCCTCCGACATGTGCAACCCCTGGGAGCGCGTGATCTCCGACAGGTGCAGCAAGAACGCCGTATAGTCGTGCCCGATCTCGGTCGAGGTCGCCGCGATCGCGCGCTGCATACTCGATCCAAACTGGAAGCCCATCCGCTCGCCCATGATCCGAATGTTGTCCTCGGTACTCCGACCGAACAGCCCCTTGATGGCCCCGCCGAGCTTTCGTAACCCCTTCATACCTGCCGACACCGCCGCGCTGATGCCCTTGCCGATCAGTTGCCCGGCCATCGCCCCGATCGGACCAAACGCCGCGCCGATCGCCGCGCCGACTTTGCCGGTAAGCGCGCCGACGAGCTTGCCCTCTAGGTGCGTGCCGATCAGCCCGCCAAAGTGCGACCCGACCGCGCGCACCGCGTCGCCGCCTTGCATGATCGTTTTCGTGATCATGCCGGGCACCGCCGACCAGGCCGTGCGGAGTTGTTGAAATAGTGACGGCTGTACGACGAGCTGCGCGTTCAACAGCTTGACGTCTTGCGTAATGCCGCCGAGCTTGGTCGCGTTAATCATCGCGAGCCAGTACTCGTGTTGCCGTGCAACCTCTTCGAGCTGCGGCGAGAGTTGCGCGCCGCGCTGGCGGAGCGTGACCGCCTCCGCCCCCAGGCGCATCACTTCGTTATAGGTCAACTCGCCCGCGATCTGCACTTCGGAAAGCGCCGTTTCCCACACATGCAGCTCGTCGTCGAGATTGCCGTCGGTGATCGTCGTGATCGCGCTCTGCACCTTGCCGTTAAAGGCGCGCGTTTTCTCGGCGGCTCGCGCGGCGGCGTCGGCAGCCAGGTCCGCGCTCGTCGCATAGGCGCGCATCGCGTCGCTGACCTTGCCGCCGCGATCGATCAACGCCTGGATCTGATCGACCAGCCGTTTCGCGTTCTCGGTGTTCGCGAGTTGCTCGTCGCCGAGTCCCTCGAAGACCGTCGTGAGGTTCGCGACGTCGCCCGCGAGCGCGCTGTCGAGAATCCCGTCGCGCAGCTCGTCGAGCTTTGTCGCTAGATCATCGGCGGCGGTCGAGGCGGTGCCCGCTCTGGTGCCGAACGTCTCCAACCCGGCCCCGGCGTTCGGCGCACTCGTGGCGACGGCTCGCAGGCTCGTGTCGACCTGGCGCGTCGCGGTCGTCAGCGTGTTAATCGCGGGCGTAAACTCTTCAGTTTTTGTTTTGGTCAGGCTGAGAAAATCTGCCAGATCTTCGAGGCGATCGGCGACCCATCCGAAGATCTCACCGAAGAACCGAAAGATGGGCGTTAATTTGTCGCCGACCCAAGCGCCGAGCGTTTTGAGCGCGCCCCACAGGGCGACCGCTTCGGAAATTAGCGGTCGAATACTCAACAACGCAACATTCTTTATCACCCGACCAAGCTGATACATGACGCGCCGCCCGGTTTCGGTCGAGCCGACCAGCAAGGCCACCGCCGTCGCGGCGAGGCTGACCGGGTTCGAGAACCCGACAACGACTCGCCCGAGCGTCACCAGCACGCCGCGCAACCCTGCGGCCGACGTTGCGATCCGTGCGAGACGGCTGCCAAACTTCACGATCGCCCCACCGCCGACACCGACAAGCACGCGCTTAAGCACGCCGAGCAGCGGCAGGAGCGTTCCGAACGCGTGCGACACCGCGCCCGTAACAAACAACATCGGCCCGAGCGCGGCGACAAACACCCCCGCACCGATCGCCGCGTTCTGCATCGGCGTCGGCAGCGCGGCGAACCCCTGCACCAGCGCGCGCACCTTCGGGATCGCCGCGTCGGCCATGTCGACCAGGCGCTCGAACATCGGCAGCAGCGCAACGCCCAGCTCGATTCCAACGTCGACCAGTTTGTTTTTGAGTAGCGTCAGTCGCGACGCGGTCGTTTTGAATCGCTCGGCGGCTTCCTTCGTCAGCGCCAGGTTCGCGGTCCACGCGGTGTTGCCTTCCTCGACCGCCTCGCGCAGCAAGTCGCCCGCACCCGACGCGCGCAGCATGGCATCGCGCACGCGGATCTCCGACATGCCGAGATCTTCGAGCACGGCGAACGTGTTGATCCCGGCATCGTCGAGCGTGCCCAGCCCTTCGATAAACGTGACGATCGCGCCTGCGGCATCCACCTCGAACGCCTGCGCAAAATCCTCGCGCGCCACGCGGCCAGTCCGCGACGCAATCTCGGCGAACTGATCCAGCTCGGCACCGCCCGTCGACACGGCGCTCGCGATCTGGATCATTACTTTGCTGATCGCCGTGCCGCCCGCCTCGGCCCCGATGCCGACCGACGAGAGCGCGGTGCCTAACCCGAGGATCTCGCCCTCGGTCAGTCCGATCTGCGCGCCCGCGCCAGCAATCCGCAGCCCGAACTCGACGATCTCGGCTTCGGTCGTCGCGAAGTTATTGCCCAGGCCGACGACCGTCGATCCGAGCTTGTCGAAATCATCCTGCGCCATCCCGGTAATGTTCGCGAGCCGCGCCAGTGACGTCGCCGCCTCTTCGGCGCTCAGGTTCGTCGCGACCCCGAGCTGCGCCATTGTTTTTGTAAAGTCGAGAATGTTTTCGGTCTTGATCCCGAGCTGCCCGGCGGCCTCGCCGATGTTGTTGAGCTGATTCACCGACACCGGGATTTCGAGCGCCAGGGCGCGGAACCCTTTGGCAAGGTTTTGAAACTCGGCCTCGGTCGCGTCGACCGTTTTGCGAACACCAGCGAACGAACTCTCGAAGTCGATCGCCGCCTTCACCGCCAGGCCGCCCATTGCCGCCAGCGGCAGCGAGATCCCGCGCGTGAGCGATGCGCCCGCCGTCTGCGCCTTCGCGCCAAATTGGCGCAATTGCTTGCCCGCATTATTCAAGCCGGGCGACATCGTATCTTTGAGCCGGAGCACCGCTTCGAGCACGCCGACGTTGACAGTCGCCATTAGGTGTCACCCTCGCGGGCGGCGACCCGTTCCTGGTGCAGCGCGAACACGTTGGCGAGCACTTGATCCATCAGTGGCGACTCGTCGAGCTTGTCAATCTTTCCGTCGGCCTGCGTGTAGGCCCGCAGCGCGTTCGCATAGGCGCGCAGTTCGAGGATCTGGATCGCGGTGTCCTGCGGATCGTCGAGCCATAATTTTTCGGCGACCGTCGGCAGGCAATGGAACTCTTCGCACAACCGCGACACCATCCAGACGCGCAGCAGCTCGGGATCGGCGCTCGCCGACTCGCTGTCGGATAGCAGTCGGTGAAACGCCTTCAGCCGTTTTTTCGTGCAGCCGCATCGCTTGTCGCATCCTCTGCCGTCACCGCGACCCGACTGAGCCGCAGGATCTCGCGGAATAACAGATCCGACGTCTCGGGTTCGAGGTCGTCGATCTGCTCGGGTGTCACGTCCTCGGCTGCCGTCCACGAGACGATGCCCTCGACGAGTACCGTCGCTTGGTCGTAACTCTGCGACGGGTCGCGCTCGACCGCCTCGCGCACTTCGCGCTCGCCTCCGAGATCCTGAATGGCCGCGAACGCTTTGGCCCCGCCGATCCGCTCGACCAGCGACGCGGCACGCGTGATCACGGCTTCCTGGCACCGCGCTTTCGCCCGGCCCGACAGTTGCCGGATCGTGACCGTGTACGCCGGATCGGTCGGCGTCTGGATCTCTTTCGTGATTCGCGATGCGAACATCTCGCCCCCTTGGTACAGGACGCCAGGCGAGGCCACACTCTGCGGCGAGCGCCTGGCGTCGTGTGAAACGATCTACGCCTCTGTTACGGTGCCCGTCGGTACGAGCGTTACCTCGAACGCGGTTAGCTCGTTGCGTGTCGCGGTTCGGGTGTACTTGCTGATGATCGCCTCGAAGCTCGTCGTCTTACTGCCGCCCCAGGTGATCGTGACCGTGCGCGTGCTGTCGCTCGGGCCGTCTGCTACGTCGTTGAACACGGCATCTGGACCCGTACTCCCCTGATCGTCGAAGAGACCCCCGAGTACTAGATCGCTCGCCTTGCGTACGCCGGTCGCCAACTGCTCGAACCAGGCATCGCCGAACGAGTGCGACTCAGTCAAGATCGCCTCGACTTCGACCGCGTTGATCGACGTAATGTACGAGGTCATCGTCACGGCCGATCCCGATGAATTGTCCACCGCCACGATCAAACTGTTACTACCGTATTTCGCCATCGTTCAGCCCCTTGTCGAATGTCGCGAGGCGACCGAGGCACCGGCAGAGCCGGGGCGAGCGGGCGCGCGTCGGCGCGAGTGGTCTGCCGTTTTGGGCGGCACCGGAACCGCCCACCGTTCGAGCTTGCGGCGCACGCCGACCGTCAGTCGGAGCAACGTGCGCGCCTCGGCGACGTCCTGCTCGGCCGTCGCCTCGTATAGTCGCAGCCGCGCGAAGCGTTCCAACTCGCGCGCCGCATGTTGATAGCGTCCAAGGTCCATTAGCCTCGCGCAAAGCCCACCATGAACGTGAACTCCGGCGACGTCCCGCCGTGCGTCCAACTGGCCAGCGTGTATGTGTTCACCGTGCCAGAGACGGTTTTCCGCTCGGCCGTCACGTCGGTCGCCTGTGTGAAACTGATTAAGTCGGCGTACGTGCTGTTATCGGCTGAGTGGCGAATTTTCGCGTCGAGCGTCGGCGATGTTCCAGATTTAACCGTCACCTGGAGATACGCCGCGCCACCATTCGAGCTTGACGCGCCGAAATTCGTCGCAGCGCCGGTCCCGCTCGCCGACTCGGAGCCGAGCGCGTGGAGGATCTGCCCGTTGTCCTTCTGCCCGGTCACGGTCCAACTTGCCGACGCCTTCGTCAGCTCGTCGCGCGTCGCGGTGCGCGTATACGTGCCGCCGAATGCGCCCGTGTGCCCGACCATCGCCTTATGGATCGTGTTTCCTTCGTAGGCGTAACAGACCACGCGCGACGTGGCCTCGTTGCCGCTGAGCGCCGCGTTGACCGAGTCGCTGGCATCGTCGTAGAAGCCGTCGGCGGTCAGCTCGGCAGACCGCACGCCGGTCGCCGTCTGCTCGGCCCAACTGTCGCCGAGGCCGGTTGTCTCTTCCATTTCTGCCGACGTGCTATCCGCGAGCGACGTCGAGACGCCGGTCAGGTTGTAGCCGTCGACCAGAAAAAACCCGACATCCTTCGCGCCATACTTCGCCATTAGTCGCCCCCCCTACGTGCACGCGACCGCCCGCCCGTGGCTTCGCTCTTCGGGATAATCAACTTTTGCTTCGAGAGCCAGCCGATCGACTTGTCGGGCACCTGGTCGCACGTCTCACCCTCGGCGGCCAGCACGTCGCCCTCGCGATTCGTCAGGCGCGTCGTTGCGATGTAGTCTTTCCCTTTTGGCATTCTGATCACCTCGTCGCGCGTTCGAGATCGCGCTCGGCCTCGTGCTGAAGTCGTGTCTCGCGCCGCCGTTTCGATCGCGGGTTCGTCGTGCTCACTCCCGCGCGGACAACCTCGGCCCCGCACACGCCGCAGACCTCGGATCGCACTTCGCCGAACCCGCACGACTCGACGCGCGACTCAGCCGACGCGCCGCACCGACGGCACGATCGATCGCGGTCGCTCATATCCGCTTCACCTGGAGATCCTGCGCGAGCCGTTTGAGCATTCGACCGGATTGCCGGTGCGCCGTGTTGTACAGCCACTTACGCTCGCCGTCGTCGTGCCTGTAGTGGGCGTAATGCTGAATGAATACGTACGGGATCTCGTCGGGTGCGCCGCCGAATCCATACTTCGCGACAAAGTCGTCGCCGAGCTGGAACCCGTCGCCCGCGATAGCAGAGCGGGCCAGGTCGCCAGAATCCCACGGCGTGCGCTCCTGCGCGAGTCCCTTCTGGTACTCGGCCTCGTCGCCCAGTGCGGCTTTTGCCTGGCCGGGTATCCGACGCATCTGGCGTTCGAGCGCCTCGCGCAGATCGCGCTGGCCGCGTAGTTTAAAATTCGCGCTTTTGGCCGCCGTCGCGTCGATCGGTTTGCGGATGCCCATCGCCTAATCCTCGGCCACCGTGTAGACGAAGTCGGCCGCGATGTGCTTGGTCTTGATGCCGTTGATCAGCTCGTCGGGCAGCGACGTCGATCCCTCGTGCAGTACTTGGATCGCCGTGTGGTTCGTCAGGCTCGGCGTTGTGCCGCGAATCAAGTCGACGGCCTTGTTAATCACTTGCTGCGCTTCCTGGTTCCCGGCGTACTGCGAGAAACAGTGCACTCGCACCCGGCACCGTTTGAAGATCTGCCCGAACGTGCCCTCGGTGTCATCCTCGCGCACCGTGTACCACGCGAACGGATAGCTGACACTCTGCGGCGGGTCGTCATACACGCCGCCCGAGGCCAGCGTCGTAAACGCCGACACGTTTAACGCGGTATAGACCGCCTCGCCGATCGGTTCGAGGGCTGAGCGTGGCATCAGGCCGCCGCCCCGCAATCTAGCGCCAGCGTTTGCGATGCCCGGTCAGGCCGGATCCCGTGGATCTCCAAATAGGTCGCCCCGGCTCCGCTGGCCCACGACGGCGTCCAGCTCACGCGCATTTTCGGCGTGACGTCGGATCGGTAGCGCACCGTGACCTCGTACCCGACCTTCGAGGCCGCCGCCTTCGCCGCGATCGACTCGCGACTCGATAGTGCCCGCACGTCGGCCCACACGGTCGCCAGCGTGCCCCAGGACGCCGATCGCCCGCCTTGGTTATCAACGCTCGTCGTCGCTGTTTGAATCGTCACACGCTCGCTGAGCCTCGCCGGGTTGAATGGTCGCCGCGCCATCAGCCGATCCCCTGCCCGCCGCGATACGCCGCCACATGCCCGGCGTAGGCGACGTCGACCTGCTCGATCCCGGCAATCGGATCGGGCTGCTCGAACCAGTGCGCCACGAGCTGATACAGCGCGAGCCGCAACGGTTGCGGCACACTCGACCCGCTCGCCCCGTAGCCCGCAACAAACCGCACGACGGCGCTGCTATGCGTTCGCAGATCCGTCGGCCAGTCTTCGTCGTCGTTCAGCGCGATCCGTCCCTGCGCCGTATCGACGAGGTATTTCGAGCTGGCGAACGTCGCCGACGTGTCGTCTTCGTCGTAACTCGTGATCGACGTTACCGACGCCAGCGGCAACCGTGGCAGCACGATCGCCCGCTCGTCGGGAAACTGATCAAACGTCAGATCCCAGGTGGTCGTGATCAGGCTGCGCCCGGTGTCGGCCTCGACACGCTGCCGCGCCGCCGCGATCAGATCGTCAACGAGATCATCCTGCGTCGAATGGTCGACCCGCAAAAACGCCTTCGCCTCGGCGGTCGTGATCGGCTCGGCACTCGGGGCCGATACCTCGACCAGCTCGTGCCAGATATCCGACCACTCAGCCACGCTTACCCCGGCGTCGCGGCTGCGCGCGTGCCGTCGTCGCGACTTCCGGCGCACCGCCGACTGCCGCCGCTTCGGGCGCACCGTCGACTGCGACCGCTTGATCGCTGTCGATCAATCGCGCCGCGAGTAACGGCTCGCACTCGACGACCTCGCCGGGCCTGGCTGTCAGATCCGCACCTGCGATCGACGTCAACATTCTTATTTGCATCGTGTGTCGCCTCTCTGGAAAAAGGCGGCGCAGGCGCACCAGGCACCCGCGCCACCTTGAGCAGTTCAGCACCGCCCGACTAGGCCTGCTGGAGAACCTTGACCGCGTCGGTAAGTACGTTCGCGCCGTCTGTACGAGCACTCGCTATGAAGCCTCGCTGGCCGTTGGCGGCATACAACTCAGATAAACGTTGCACCGAGATCCCGGCACGGTCTGCGATCCAGTACGCCGATCCGATGTCACCGAATACGATCGACTTTTTCGCCGTCGTCGGGACCGGACACCCGTCGCTCGTGTAGACCGGGCGACCGAGTAGCCGGTCGGGTGCCCCAGCCTGGAGGCCTGGCTGCCAAAGGAACTGCGAGTCGCCGTCGACGAGCTTGCGAACAAGCTGCACCGTGTTGTCGTGCATGATCCACGACGCCCGATCGCGATACTGCCGACCGAGACTGTGATACAGGCTCACTAACTCCAGAGCAGTCACCGCCGCCGCGCCCGCCGCTGTTACCGCCACGGTCGCATCGTAAATGGTGCCCTTCGGTTTTGAGCTGGCATCGCCGTCGACGAAGGCCGCCTCTTCGAGCACGCCGATCCGTCGGCCGAACTCCTGCGCGAGGTAGCCTTCGAGGTCGTAGGCGTTGTCGTTGAGCAGCTCGTCGCTGACCTTGACCAACGTCGACGCCTTGTAGGCCGAGAACTGCACAACCCCAAACGCTTCGTCGCTCTCGGTGTGTGCCGCTTCCTCGGCGGTCCAGCTTGCGGTGCCGTGCGAGCTGACCGTCGGTACGTTGAAGGTGCCGCTAGTCGTCGTCACGACGGTCGCCAACTGGCGCATCACGTTTTCGGCGTTGCGCGCCTGGACGAGCTGATTCGACCAGCTATCGGGCACCAGGTAGCCGCCCTCGCTGTTCGTGCCGACTTCGAGCGCACGACGTTCGAGAGCGCCGCTTCGCAGGTAGCCGTCGAATGCCTCGCGGTACTCGTCGGACCCGACGCCGATGCGCGTCTCGGTGTGTACGGGCACGCTCACCGTTGACGGTGTGCGCGTTTCCATTGGCTCGGCGATCTGGACGTTGGCCCGCTCTTCGGCCTCGACCGCTTCGGCACGGTCGATCGTCGCCTTCAATGCGTCGATGTCGTCGTTGATTGCGTCGAACTTCGTCAGCTCGTCGACTGTCATGCCCCGCGACTCGTCGTCGGCGGCCTTGACGATCTGGCGCTGCTGTTCGACCAGCTTGGCGCGTTGTTCACGTAGCTTCATGCGATCCCCCTCAGTAAGGCCGCGTTGCTGCGTGTGGGCTGAGTAGCCGAGGACGCGAGCGCCGACGCGAGTGTTAAACCGGTGTCCTACTCGTGCATCGTGTGCCGGGCGACCGTCAGACGTCGCTGCGCGGTCGCGCTGTCGTTCGTGTGTGTACGGGCTGCCGCCTGGCTGCGCGCCTCGGCGGTCGTTTCTGCATACGCGGGCATCGTCACGGGCGAAACGTCATACAGGGCGACGCGTTCTAAATGTCGCACCGGCAAGTCGCCCGGCGTTGCGCCGTCAGTCCATCGATCTTGTAATACGCGGAACCCGAACGAGCTGCCGGAAATGTCGCCGCGTTGCAGCAGCTCAAGCACCTCGCGGCCGGTCGCGGTGTCCGGCGGGCGCACCAGGTAGCGCAGTCCTGTCTCGTCGACCGCAATCGACGCGGTGCCGCTTTTGGTGCGACCGAGTAACCGCGACGGGTCGTGATTGAACAGGACGCGCACGTCGTCGCCGAGGGCGTCATCGAACGCGCCGCGATCGATCGTCTCGGTGAACGCGCCCGCGATCGTCGTCGGCGTGTCGAAGATCGCCGCGTAGCCGGTGATCTCGTTGTGCGGCCCGGCGTCGTCGCCAGACGCACGCGCCTCGACGCGTCGGGTTAGGGTGCGAACTTCGCGATCTGCCATCGTGCCCCCTTAGTTCGGTTCGCCAGTCGCGAGCGCCAGCAAGCGCGCCGACTGCTCGTCGCTGATAGCGTCGACCGGGTCGTCGGGTGCTCCTGCCGCCTGCATGTTGAGCGGCTGCATGTAGTCGTTGCCCGCGTCGCCGATCGGGTTCATGTCTTCGAGCTTGCGGACGTCGTTGATCGACAACCAACCCCATTGCCTGCCGGTCGCGTAGGCCTGATACCGCGTCTGAATGTCACCGCGCAACATGCCCTCGATCACGAACTTGGAAAAGTGCGTGCGCGTCGAGCGGGCCGACAGTAGCGTTTTGTCGAGCTGCGATTCCCACCGACGCAGCCAGCCCGAGATCTCGCGCGCAAAGTCGATCGCCTGCTGCTCGACCGAGTTGTAGGTTGCGGCGTGTTCCATTTCGTACAGTGTCCACGGTGGCAGGCCGAATAGCCGCGCGATGTCGAGCACGCCGAGCTGCCGCGCTTCGATCCACTGGCTGTCACGATTGCCGACGCTGATCGGGTTCCACGTCCACCCGTCCTCAAGCAACGCCACGCGATGCGCGCGTGCCGCCCCCTTGTGCGCGGCATCCCACGACGAGCGCAGGCGTTGGTGCGCCTGCTCGGTGAGTCGCCCGCCGCGCGGCCCTTGCAGGACGCCGCCCGGTGCCGCGCCGTTGCCGAAAAACGTCTGCCCGTAGGTGTCGGCCGCAATCGCCCCGGCGACCGCATCGCGTGCGACCTCGATCGGCGAACGCCCGACAACGCCGTCGGCGCTAAAGGATCGCAGGTGCAGGATCGGCGGGTGCAGCGGGTCGGCGACGAACTCGTGCCGCGCCGCGTCGGTCTGGTATGAATACACGAGCCGCAGATCCTTGTCGCGCGAAATCTGCATCCGTCGCGCCTGGAGTGGATACAGCGCGGTGATGCGTTGCTGACGGTCGCGCACGATCTGCGCGAACGCGTTGCCGTAGAGACAGAGATCGCTTTGGAGCGCCTCGCGGAAATCCATTGAGGTCTGCTCGCCGTTCGGCGAATCGTGTAGCAGCGGATAGAGCCGGTGCGCCGGTTCGGCGATCTTGCCGTCGTTCGGCAGGCGTCGGTAGATCTTGAGCGGTAGCGATCCTACGGTCGCGCTGATCAAACTCACGGCGCGATAAACGGCAGGATGGCGCAGCGCCGTTTCGTGTGTCACGGTCGCGCCGCTAGGTGTCGCCCCGCCGCCCCAGGCGTCAAGCAACCAGCGACTCGGCTGCGCCAGTCCTGCCCGCGATTCTAGCAACCGGCTAATCAGGCTCATTGTCTCTGTTGTTCCGCTCCCATGTGACCGCCGCGCTGACGAGTACTAACCCGGTGACAATCACGGCCAGCGATGGCGCGACCAGGGCGCACCCGGCGATCGCAATCAGCCAGCCGATCACAAACGTCGCGTCGGCGTACACGGGCAGATCGTCTCGCGCGAAGCGTTGACAACGCAACCCGTCGCGGGCCGAAGAAACCCCGCCCGCGTGTCGCTTTGTGGTTGACGCGTGTCAAGGGTTTACATAGTATTAAAGGGCCATGACGGCAACGCATAGGGGAGCAGGCATGATGACGAAGACACAGAACACCGACGAGCTGGCGCAGGCCGCACGGCTCGACGCCTACGTGCAAGTCTGGACGCGGCTCGACCGCGACCAGGTCAACGACGCCATGGCGTTCGCGCTCAGTCGCCAACTCGACACCCTCGCCGCCGAGATCGCGGCGAACGATCCGCAAGGCCACAAGGTCGGCCAGTTGCTCGGCACGAGGCTCGATCGTGTTTAGTGTCAGCGACGTCGCGGTCGAGCTTGGCGTGTCACGCCAGCGCGTACACCAACTACTCGACGCCCTCGATATCACGCCGCGCACGATCGGCGGCGTGTTCGTCTTGACGCCCGCCGAGCGGCGGCGCTTACTCAACCGGAAACGCGGCAAACCTGGCCGCCCCAAAAAGGGATCGAAATGACTACCCACGAAAAAGCACGCAAGGCACTCGACGGCACTGGCCTCTATCGCCAGCCGAAATCGCCGTACTTCTGGATGCGCCTGCCCGCCGTCGGCGACCTGCCGAGGGCGCGGATCTCGACGGGCATCGTCGCGGGCGGGAAGAGCGCGATCAACGACGCGATCACGTTGCGCGCGACGCAGATCACGGCGCGGGCGCAGGGTTCGGTCGGCATCGCGCAGAAGAAAACCTCGCCGCGTTTTGCCGACTTCGCCGCCTGGTATATCGAACATAAGCTGCGGCAGCGGAAGCACGGCGGCCGGACTGACCGATCCCGGATCGACCGCTTGATCGCGGTGTTCGGATCGAAACGCCTGCACCGGATCACGGTCAAGATGGTCGACGAATGGTCGACCGTCAGAACAAAAACCGTCAGCGCGTCGACCGTGAACCGCGACCTCGACGAACTGAAGGTGATCCTCGCGTCGGCGGTCGACGCCGGTGAGCTGACCGCCTCGCCGCTCGTCGGGCACAAGCGCCTGCGGGCGACACAGTACGAGGCGCAGGTTCTGACGCCTGCCGACGCCGGGCGCATCCTCGACGCCCTGACCGGTGCCGAGCGCGCGTTCGTGGCGCTCGCGTATTACACGGCGATGCGGCTCGGCGATTGTATCGGCCTCGAATACGGGCACATTAAAGGCGACAAAATCAGAGTGCCCGATCCGAAAAACGGTTTAGCCTACACGGTGCCGGTATCGCCAAAACTGCGCGACGAACTCGCGGCGCTGCCCCGGCACATTCACACGGGCGCGACCGGGCCGTGCGAAACGTGCCGCACCGACAACCGCGCGCGGTGCCCGCATGTCTTCGCCGCGCTGCGAACGCGCAAAGATCCCGCCGGGCTGAAAGATCGCGTGCGCGACATCTTCGAGCGCGCCTGCGCCCGCGCCGGGGTCACATATGGCCGGAAGAATGGCGGCGTGACGTTTCACTCGCTCCGCCACACCGCCGCGACCAGAATGGCAGAGGCCGGATTCGACGCCACGACGATCGCCGCGATCGGCGGATGGAAGTCGACGACGATGGTGCTGCACAGATACGTGCACGCCAGCGACAAACGCAAGGCCGACGCCGTCGCGGCGATCGCGCTCACCGCATAGACCCGCCCACGCCGTCGCCGCAATCCTCGCGGCGGCGGCACTCCCGCCTAGAACGTCAGCACGCCGCGATCTTCATACACGCTGCTCGTATCCACCTGGGCGATCGACCGCTGGATCGCCATCACGGCGGCGACAATCGGATCGATCTTGTCGGGCGCGGCATCCTTGTCGGGCCGGATCTCGCCATAGCGGCCAGTACGCCAGACCAGGTTCGAGGCGCACCAGCTCAAGAGCGCGTCGTGGTCGTGATGCAGGCGACCGTCGGCGACCAGCTCGCCGAGCCGCACGCACGCCTCGTTGAGCTGGAACCCCTGCGGCTGGTCGACGACTTCGATCCCGTCGGCGTCGAGATGGTGCGCCAACTGTTGAGCGAAGCGCCGATCGTAGGCGAGCGATCTGACCGCGTGCGCCTGGCACTCGCTTCGCACCACATCCTCGATCACGTCGTAGTCGGTGACGCTGCCCGGCGTCAGGTCGAGCAGTCCCTCGGCCAGCCATTGCTCGTACGGGCGCGACGTCTCTGCGTCGATCGCCGCTTCCGGCAGCCAGATCCGACAGCGCAGCGCGTAGTGCCCGTCGGGCAGTTGCCACACGAGCGCCAACGCCGACAGATCTGACGACTGCCCGAGATCTAGCCCGGCCCACACGGGCACCCCGGCCAGCGCGTCGTCGTCGATCGGCGGGCACCGATCCCACGCTGCCAGGTCGAGCGCCCGCGTGATCGTTTTGGTCCACTGGCAAAAATTGAGCCGCCGCACGATCGATTGCTTCGCGGGCATCCCGACCGCCTCGCGCACTTGGTCGCGCAGGTAGTCAAGTCCGATCGAGACGCCGAGGTTCGGGTTCGCTTTGATCCACGTCGACTCGTCGGCGAGTGGATCGTCGTCGTCATCCAGCGAGCAGATGAACGACCACCAGGTGTCGTTCTCCACCGTGCCCTCTAGCAACCGCGTCGAGTACTCGTGCAGCCGCCAGCAGATCGTCGTGCGGTCGTGCCCGGCATTCGTGATCATGAACTGCAACGGCTGGCGTCGCGCTTTCATGCCCGCGCGCATCTTTTCAACGACCAGGCCGCCGTCGCGGTGCTCGTGCAGCTCGTCGATCAGCGCCATGTGCACGCGCTTCCCGTCTAGGCCGCGATGCTCCGAACTCACCGGGCGCAGGAACCCGTAGCCGCCGATCTGGCTCAGGTTGTGCGCCGACACCCGCACGGCGCGCGACAACTCGGGCGACGCCTCGACCATCTTGCGCGCGTCGGTAAACGCGAGCCGCGCCTGCTCGCGCGTCGTGGCGGCGCTGTAGATCTCGGCGCTCGCTTCGTTGTCGGCCAGCAGACCATACAACCCGATCGCCGCCGCCAGCGGCGTCTTGCCGTTGCCCTTGCCGACCTCGACGTAGGCCGTTCGGAACCGGCGCACGCCCGGCGCACTTTGCCAGCCGAACAGGTTTTGTAGGATGAACGCCTGCCAGGGTTCCGGCGTGAACGGCCGCCCCTCGAACTGCCCCTCGGCGAGTCGCAGGTGCTCGAAAAACCGCAGCACATGATCGGCAGCGGTGCGATCGAACCGCAGGCCACGGTGCGGCCCGTCGACCAGGTCGCCCAGGTGCCGCTCGCAGGCCAGGCGCACCCACGGTCCCGCAATGACGTCGCCCCGCACCACGTCGAGCGCGTAGCCGGTCGCCTGCGAGTCGTCGAGCGCGGCGGCCCGCGTGGCGAGCTTGAGTACTCGAGCCGTCGGGCGCGTGGCGGTCATCGCCGCCCGGTCGATCGCTGCGCCGCGAATTGCTCGAAGTAACTGCCGCCGACCTCGGCAGGCGCGTCGACCGTTTGCGCCCGCGCTTGACTCGTCGGCGAGATCCCCAGCTCGGCCAGCGCCTTCATGAGCTGCCCCCAGGCACGGTTAGAAATGCCGACGTAGGGCGATTGCACCAGGTAGCCGCTCGGTGCCGTGATCACGAGGCCGTACTGCTGGATCTGTTTTTCGGCCGTCACCCAGCGCGACCAGGCGACGCAATACGCCGCGAACGCCGCCTTGTAGATCGGGGCCATGCGATGCTCACGCACGAGCAGCTCGCCGAGCCGGTGCCACTCGGCCCGCGCTTCGTCGTCGAGGTGGTCAGGGCAGTCGGGCAGCCCGACCACTGGCTCGGGTTCGTTCGTCGGTAGCGGGCGGTGTCCTGGGTTGCCGTCCTGGCGCTTGACCGCCGTCGGCTTCGGTTTGCGTCCTGGCATATTTAGCCCCTCTCTGTCGCGACAACGTGAGCGCCGATCCGCTGGCCGCACGCCTCGCAGCGGTCACGCTGCGCTGACGTCGCAGCCGTCGGCAGGTTCGCGACGTCAGCGATCGCCGCCCGCAGCGCGTCGTCGTTGATCTGCGCGTCGGCGAGCAGTTCGGCGAGCTTGTCCTTGTCGGTGCCCGCCATCGCCGCGATCGGATCGAGCGACGCCAGCACGAGCGCCTCGTCGGCGGGCGACAACTCGACATAACTGACCGGCACCGTCTGGCTCATTCTGTCGATACCCCCACTTTTTGAAAACGCGAGCATATACACAAG
>Ga0114906_1000218_pt1 | contig 34263 bp, 25 predicted proteins | sample MalvirDeepMed_M9_FD_89687 | JGI IMG/M metagenome (GOLD analysis project Ga0114906, IMG submission 89687) | Marine viral communities from the Global Malaspina Expedition - Malaspina viral metaG DeepMed_M9 | ecosystem: Environmental > Aquatic > Marine > Oceanic | place: Mediterranean Sea...
GACCATATGGTGTCAACTTTATGTCCATTACATCTGTTTTTTTGTTAAAAAAAGTCATCCCACATTCCACTGGCCGGGGTTCCACAAGAAGAAACAATCTCTGATATCTTTCTCATCGGTTCCTACCCAGCGATTTACTGCTGAAGTCTTGGCTCTTCTCCTTGCGGCGATCGCATTGATTGCGCAGGCTCGGCTTCCGCCACCGGGACAGCACCCCCATTTGAACTCGTCACACTCCCTGCGATACATCGATTTGGCGTAAGCCTTAACCTCATCGCAGGTGGGCCCGGCAGTCGGCTCAGTTGGAACCTCCAGGAAGCCTGCATTATCAACCCAGGATTGGTAATAAGCCTCTATTTCATTCAAGACCGATGGGGTGATCTCCCATTCTCTGTAATTTGCTTCCATTTCCTCTATAGCGTATCCCTTCTGCAAATTGGCGTTCACTTCGGTGTACGAACCCATGTTCATCACATTCACCAGGAACCTCTCTCTAAAGAAGGCAAAAGGACCCATGCCAGTCAATAAAGTTGCAGGGGCGCCGGATGGCGCTCCGGTCATGCCTGCAACCAAGACCGGCTCATGCTCCGGTACCGTAGCCGCCGGAGGAGGTTCTAAGATGTCAACGAGTTCCCTATTTGTATATTCGATTCCGGCCTCGCTAGCTGCAATGGAATTTACTTTAGGCATAATTTCTTCAAAATCACTAAAGTCAGCATTAACCCACTCTATCTCAGCATCAATTGAAGCCAATTCAACAAGAGAGAAATAATCATAAGGCCAATTAAATTGAACATCTGTGGTGCTACCAAATTCGTCAACAGTAACTTTCCCGAGACGTCGTCCGCCAGTTTCAGAAATACCGGCAGCATTTCTAGAAATAACTTTTTGAAAATAATTAGATGCTGCTCTTTTCTTAGCTTTAAATACCATCCATCTTAATTCTTTAGGATATTCATGCGGTGTATTGTTGCCATCATGACCACCACCTAACAATTCTTTAAAAAGAAGCGGATGAGTAATTTGTACAGTTGCCTCTTCTAAAGTCCGTCCGATTTTTGGAGGAAGATTTTGCCAAATATCCGCAAGATCTTGTTGATCAAGCCTGTGAGTAAATTCAAAAATATACATTGCAATAGGTTCTACAGTTTCATTGTGTACAAAATCAAAGGATGGTGGGAGAATATATTTTTCCATTCTTTTAATTTGCATTTTTACCGAAAGTCCTATTTTTGATTCCTCTGGATTTTTTAAATACTTTCTGACTGAATCGGGATCTAATTTGAAAAACTTTTTTGTTCCTTGTTCGACGGTAAATGGAATAGCAACAACAGCCTCCGAAATTATCTTTGAGTCCGCGGTTCGTCCGAGTTTAACGGGTTCTTTGGAAAAGCCGCAAACTTCTGCAAGATCTCCAACATCCGGGCGACTGGGCAAGGGCTCCGCGGTTTGTCCAATGCCTTGAAAGGTGGCTTCGCGCCAGGTGTCAGGAATGGGGCCAACTTGTAGGAATACGCCTTCATTGACCTCCGGAATTTTACCATATTGATGCCACATTCCTCTGGCAGCCGAGGCTGATCCTACAATTGGAAGAGTAAGATTACCATTTTTTGCTGATATATGATTAAAATTTAACATTGGTGTTTCAAATTTCGTTTGTATAATCCAACGATTTTCCTCTTCTGTTGCAGTATTAACAACGACATTAACTTCTTGAGCTGTTTCATCATCAAGAAGATCAATTGATTTTAGTGCCCCTTTCCCAAATGGATTAATCGATCCTGATAATTGCACGGCATTTCTATTTATTCTGTTCTGACCCCAAGCTTGAGGTCCGGTGGTGGTCCACAGATCAAGACTACCACGAGCCTTCGTGTGCCCGGCGACCTCGAAGAAACCAGCCGAAGCAGTGAGATGATAATCCATATTATTTAAATAAAAAGTGCTATCAAATCTTGTATAACTAGACGAAACCTGTGCAAATTGTAATATTTCTTCCAAAGATACTTTACCATCGACAGACCCGGTGTAATAAATATCTAACCAAGCCTGGCCATGATAATAAGGTGGAGTATATGGAAAATTGTATCCATATCGATAATCCTTCCACATGTATTGTCTGCCCGCCGCCTGGCCGGTGCCTCGATCAACTCGGAATGTATGCATTCGTGTACTTTCTGGATTATAAAAGTTCAATTGCACAGCACCGATTCTTCGCAAGTTCTTGCCCAACAATTCGGTTTCTCCTAGAGAATTCGGTCCAAAGGCACTTGGGCGAGAATACATCGTGAAAGTTTCTCTATAACTGTTATTAGCTATATCTTGTGGCACTTCATAAATAGTACCAACGGCGCCGGTAACATTTGTAGCAGAACCAGTCATGGAACGATACATTTTAATTCTCATTCCGTAGACGGCACCTTTTCGAACATTACCAAAATTAGGATTTCCTTGCGGTAATGAAGAAATATTAGTAAAATTCTGATCTTTTAAGAAAAATTCAGGTATCTCCGCCATAAAATTATGAGCCATCATTTTATAAATTTCATCGCCGGCGCCATTCCATATAGCTTAAGCTGTGATATTCCCACTTGCGTGTACTTCCAAATTTGCAATAGGAACATTGGTCAAATACGCCTCTGGTTCCAGCAACGCTTCAAAAGGAACTCTACCAGTAAAATCTTCTGTTATTACGTTTGTCCTCGGTATTCGGTCTGCGCCGGAGAAGGCACCAGTGCCGCCCGAGAAATCGTCTTCATAAGGAAGCTGCATGGCGTCCTCAAAGTGTCCACCGACGGCTCCGCTGTGATTCACACTGGCTGTGATATAAGGAAAGTCAACAGCAATGCCGGACTTGATTGAATTAAAAAGAACTCCGGGAGCAAACAAAGTTCCAAAAAGGCCTTGTTTTGCTCCGTCGAGTTGAATGTCCGGGAGACCCCTTGGCAGCTCTCCCTGACGGAGGCCCAGCTGTTCGCCAAAAAAGGTGAGCGGCTTTATATTACGAAAATAACTCCTTGCAAATTGCTCCGATAGCTGGACTGTTCTTTGGCAAGGATAAAAACCATCATATGGCAATAATTTTTTGATTGCTCGGCATCTTAATGTTAAAACTTTTGAGTCTGCGAAATCATCATGGTCATTTTCAATAATGTCAAAATGTTTCATAAAGTCTGAATTGGAATATGTTTTGTAAAAGTTCTCGTGCGAAGATCTATTGTTGCCCTTTACCCCGCCGGTGATCTCAAATAATTCTTGAGAAAAATATATAGAACCGGTATTCATAATATCTGCAACATGCTCGCTCATCCTAAACTCAGGCAAAACAGAATAGCTTTGCCCTTTCAATCTTATATTTTCTGCAAATGCAGCATATGAATCATAAAACGGCGTTTTACCAGCTTGTATGTGTGCTTCCCAAAGAGCCTCTCCCTGTCCAAAATCAGACTGGAGATATGACTTAGTTGCTGGACCACCTGATCCTGTTTCCGGGATTTCCATACCCGAAGGATTTGAAACAGATTGTGTGTTGTGGTAAGTATGTCTAAAAGCATATTGGGGCGCACAGCCGTGAGTAGAATCGGCAATGGAGATGCCATTGGCCTTAAAGGGTTCAACATGTCCTGTTGGATGCTTTTCGGAAAAATCACAGTCTTTAAAAAGAGTCGTATGTACCATTGAATATAATTGGCAATAATTATTTTGCAAAACCCCAGGTGCTTTATAATTAATCCCCCCTCGGTTCTTAGTGTAGACGACTGTGTAGCCGCTGGTGGCCTCGCCGGGATCCCGAGCTGACTGTCCTAAAAATGGAAATCTCCTATAATCACCAAAACCATCCTCTGGCTGGAGACTCGATGCTGATCTCGCCATCCCAAAACCAAAATCATCCTGTGCTCCCTGTGCAGAACTACTAGCGGCTACCCTAGGGTTTAGGCTCCCTGTCCTGGTCAAAAAATTCTCAGATGCGTCTAGCGGCCAAGAAGACGCAACCAATCGAGCTTCGGCGCCAGCACTGGGCGAGGTAGCGAATAGCCCTCCCTCTCGCATCCACCATACCGAATGTCTTCCAAAGCCATCCCCTTGTCCAAAAGAATGCCTTTGCGGGTAGCGGTCATGATCACTAAGTCTGTCCGGTCGATTAACTCTAAAGAAAGATTTGAACTCCGGCCTACTTCTTATCGCGTTTCTATACATATTTTTAGATAAAGGATAGACAGTTTCTCGGTATTTTAAAAATTCCCAATGTGTAAATGGACTATCTGGTTCTTCTAAATTTCCATTTAAATAAAATGTTTTAATAAGATTATACTCGGAATCTTTATGATCCATAACAATATTGTGTAAAGTATTTACTTCATCATTAGCAAAAGCATTTAAATTATTCCCGAATGATGTAAGAACAGAAAATCTGTCTAGCTCTTGCGTTGAGCCTTGTTTAAAATGCCTCCCAACGTTCCAAACTAAAGGATAGCTGTTTCTAACAACCGCCGGTTCTTTGAAATTATAAAGTTTAGAATATCTTTCTAAAATCAGTTTTGTCCCGCTGCCAGAGGGGGAGACATCGATAAGCTGACCAGGCTGCGTAACAAATGTTAAATTGCTATTTCTATTGTGAAATCGCGATACGGGATTATCTGCTGTTCTGATTTGTTTCCAAGTACAATGTCCATATGGGCCATTTCTATGAAGGTTAAGAGAAACAAGGATATCAGGGATTTCATGGGGAACGGTGATGCTCATGTCGAAGCCGAAGGGACCAACCGTCGTAGACTTGGGGAGGTGAGCCACACTAATGTTTAAATATCTCTTGATATGTCCCCCTTGCGATGGGAGTAGACCTGACAAGCCTCCTGCGAGGTCTCCTGATGGGATCACCAGATCCTCTGGGGGGATATTTCGAGGTTGATCTTGCCCGTTCAATTGCGGGGCGAAACCAATAGTATTAATACTAGCGCTGATTGGATCTGAAATTAATGTATTCATTCCCACAAAATCAACAAAAACACCTTTTTTAAAAGTAGCCATAATTATATCCCTGTTATATATCCATAAATAGTTGAAGCGGTTGGAAAATTAATTGCATTAATAGAAGACGTAACTCCTGTTGCATTCGATGCCGAATGTAATAATCCATTTGGCGGTGAATAACCAAGTAGTACTTGATCGTTTCTCCAATTTTTTTGTAAAACCGAATCGGGAACATGTGCCGGGTTCTTTGCTTGATCGTGTGGTGTTTTGCCTGTTCCGTATGAAATTGTTGCCCCAGATAAAGCTGATCTAATCCAACTATATTGAAAATCGCTTCTAGGTATCGGTGATGATATATATCCATTATCAAACCTACTGCCGGTCATCACAGCATTACCAGCGTCAATGCCATATTGCATGCGCCTTGATATGTTTCTATGCTGCTTTACAAAAGAACCAGATGTGACTGATGACGACAAAGAGTGGATTACACCATAATCCAAATCCCTTCCAAATTTGCCCATATGAGATGCCAGGACGGATTGCAATCCCCGCTGTTTGCCCAAGTGATCCACTACTCTTATAGTTGCTCGGGTTTGATGTTCCAACGCGCCGTAATCCAGAACCTTCCCTTCAGGTTCTCCGCTACTTGACATTCTTACAGTTAAGTTTCTAAACGGAAGAGCGTTATGAACTGAATAAGTGTGCCTCTGCGCATCTAGATAGCCCATTGATTGAACCTCTGGTCCTCCAGGTGCTGAAAATCGGCTACATATTTCATATGTCGATTTTGTTAAATTCGTTTTAGGAATTTCAATTACAATATCGTTTGAATATGTTATTAGGCGCAGATTAATGGTGCTGTCAGGGGCTCTATACCACGGGGATTGGTATTTCAGGGATTCAACATCTGGTTGTCGGTTATTATTCGCAACACCAAACACATTGCCTGAAAGAAACGGTGCTTGTCCGACAAGTGTCATGTAATTTGTGGTCAGTGGCAGCGAATTTTTTATAGATGTTGGCAAATCTAAATTAGAAGCGGAAGCAATTCGATACCATCTTCTTTGATCTCCTTTCTGAAGGGTGACAATTTCGTAGCCCTTCCTGTAATTGCCCATGATAGCCGAGCCTGAACTGTGGCGGATATTTCTTACATTTAAAGGACGCTTTGCATATTCATCTCTAAATTTGGTTGCCCTTGCTTTATCAACATTGGGGTATATTTTACCACCATAATCCGCAGATACATATCCCATTGCTCCGTCGGCTCGATAAGGAATGGGGCCTGTCCAACTGGTAAGCTCGCCTGGGACTAAGCCCCAAGCCTCTGGCCTATTTCTGGCACTGTCAAGCTTTTGTATGCCCCCGAGAGGAGCTTTGTCGGGGTCGTACTTGTTTATTCCAACGTGTCTAGATTGTTGTCCTCCAACATGCGTTTTTGTGAATGGACCTTGCATTGGAATTTCGTTCGTATGATCGGTTGTATCGGAGTGTATATTAGTTACAATTACGTGATTTTTAAAATATGTATTAATATATCGATTGTATCCTGTATTTACGGTGCCGCTGACCAAAGTCATTGGCACTATAAGATCGCCTTTTAATGCATGCTTGTAATCGTCACCAAATCGATTTCCTACTTTTGCAATAAAATTAAGTTTTATCTTTTCATTTGGATTTTTAACATCATTGCAAATATTTGATTGTTGTATGCTGTGCCCCAGTCCTTCGCCAATAACTATAACATTTTTTGGTATTTTAAGAAAAGCGAAACTACCAGTCTCAAGAGATCCATGCGGCAATATTGCATCTTTAAAGGCCATTACGTTTTTATCACGAGCATAATTAATGCCGCCGTGTATTGACCTTCTTGGGGCGGACATTTCAAACCTGTAAGGTTTGGATAATTTTCTTATTGTATAGGTTGAGCCATAATATATAGTACTTCCGCTCACCCTCCGAAGTGAATGAGATTGAAGAGAGTGGTTGTTTTTCACAATTCTTAAAGTTTCTGCTGTATTTGTCTCACCTTTTTTTCGATCTGCTTGCCAAAGGCAATTGTGTGATGACCCGCCGCTGACAGGAGCATGACCAAATTGCCAATCATAAAGTAACTCTTGAATTCCCTTCACAGACCCTTCGGTAGAAGTCCTTCTTCCAAGGATTCCTATCTTATTGACATATTTGTTTCTTTCTAAAACATGACTCTCTACTACATTTTTAATTCCCTTAGAGAATCTCGAAGATGCTGGATATAATTGCTCGAGCGCTATAGAAATAGAATCGTCAATCCATTTATAAAATGATGTAAATTTATCCAAATTAGGAGTATTTTCAACATCTTCAAAGAAACGTTCCTTCAGAAAAGATAACAAACTATAATCATGATGATAACGTTGATTTGGTTGCCCTATTAGATTATTGAAATCCAAAGCAGTAGAAAACATATTTAACATTTCATCGGAAATAACACCATGTAAACTTTTTTCAAAAGAATAGAAATTATCAGAAACATCCTCATCAACAAAGAAATTCTCACTTCTATCATCTTTTATTACAACAAGATCGGAAGAGAATAGATCATCTGGTTGTTTTTTTCTAGCTGTATATATGAAATTTTTATCTATTGAATTGGTGCTCGAAGCCCTAAAACCTGTTGCTTTTCCTTCATTGTTTTTTAGAACTATACCATTATAAATTCCATAACTAGAAGTTATATGAGAATTGGCTGATCCTGATGACAAATCATTTATTATTAACTCCCCAGAAGGAGTTGATCCGGTCTTGTTAAAGAATGCCCAATGTAAAGCTAATGTTTTTTGTCTAGGTATTTCTTGACCGTCATTTAAGAAAATTGTATCGCTTTCAAATGGCTCATTCGCACCAAACGTTTCTGAATCATAAGCGTGTTGGTTAATTGCTTCATTTGATAAATAACTACTCCAATAACGAACGTAGCCTAATTTAATGTCTGTTTTTTGCAGTGTCGAACCAGTAAAGTTCGTTTTATGAGCGCCAGCCCAGATACGTTTTTTGTTAGTTACAAATTTGTGGTTTGTTAAGCTCCCGGTTAAAAGAAAAGAGTTTCTTATAATATTCGCTTCAGCCTCGACACCATGGAGTTCTAAGGTATATCCAGCGGCAGCAGCACCAGACACGTGACTCGAAAACGGATAACTATCATGCTTAATTCTAAGAGCAAGATTCCATTTATTATTTTCGTACTGACTATTAAACACCGAGGACGATATAAGGGTATTGCTTCCCGATATTAAAAATCTAATTTTTTGTGTTTCATCAGGATACAGATCACGTTCTAATTTTTCTTTTACTATAAAAACACCTAAGTCGTAATCAGTATCGGTTCTCCAGCCGTCCCAAGTATAATCATCAGCAGCAGGCACAGCGGAATGATACCCCAAAACCGAAGCCGTATAATTTGTAAATTTTATATATCCTATTTCATTAGATCTTGCCTTGCGGGGGAGAATAATTTCACTTTCTAAAGTAAGAGAAGTATAATTTGGAGATCCCGAAATATAAGTAGCAGCGTTTATTGTACTAGAAGTTTGATAAAGGGTAGCATCAAAACTATCTTCAAAATTAAAATTTAAATAATTTCTTTCAAAAGATTTATATTCATAATTATCTCTTAAAACGTATGTAGAATCATCAGCATAAAGTTTTAATTTTACCAGTTCATTACCAATACCGAGAGATCTAAAAAAGTTTCTAAAAGCTTTTTCTGTTCCTTTGGATTTGTAAATCCCAACAAGATTATTATAAAGATTATGATAAATTATATCTCGAACTTCGGATATCTTTTTTTCATAAACTTCATTATCGTCTTTTGCTCTAAATCTCTCCGGAACAGTGGCTTCAACAAACAAGTCAGGAATCACAAAACCTTTTGAATATAATAAATTTTTTGCAAACGGTAAAGGTTTATCCGATCCACTCACATATCTTTCATCATGCAAAGTGCTAACAGAGTTTATTTGATGCCATATTGTATCAAAATAAGAACCTATTATTTGACATAAATATTTTAAATTCTTACCTGACTCGGTATCGGTTTCCTGCATCCAGCCTGGAAACAATCGATAAAACATAGAAGTGCTTTCCAAATCAGCCAAGCTACCACTAGTCTTATAACGCGTTATGGATCCTGTAACATCTGGGTGTGAAGAGTACACAATCGGATCTTTAAATTCTCTAAGGGCTGCTCCCGATTCAACTATGGCAGAGCCAGTTATTCTTGATGCATCTAAGTCCGCCGTATTAGACCCGGAGTACCCAACCCAAATCCCATCAGCTATTCTTCCTGAATAATCCAGAACTTTTAAATCTACAGAATCATCACCAGTGATTCCCTCGTTAAATTTATAATAAAATCCTAAATTTATGTTGGGATCTCTTCTATTGGTTCCACCGCCTACAGGAACGAGGCGGGTATTACTAATTTCTTCATGGGTTCTCGCAGTTTTCCAAAACCTAAATTCATCTAAAGATCCGGATAGTTTGTTATATCCCAACATATCTAGACTATGAAATATATTTCCTGATACAGAGGTATAAAGAGACCCAATAGCCGCATTAGACCCAGTGGTTAATCCAACTATACCAGAAATACTATTTGCTGCGCTGTCTAATATGTGCTTTGAAACTGCTTTGACATTGTCTTTATATAAATCAATGCCAGTTCCTGCGGAGGAAGACTGTAATGTTAAAGCATAATTGTGCCATAAACCGTCGTATGCATCAGCTAATAATTGCTGGTCGTCAAAGCCATGCGAACCTGATCGTAGAGTTAAATTTAATGCATCATTCGAACTAGTTAAATACAAAGTCATTCTGCCATAAGCACTGGATCCCGTCGCCTCGCCGTTCCAAAGATCAAAAATAACTTCTTTTTGGTGGGTTTGTGCGTTTGATGGAGATGCCTTTTTCAACCAAAATTCAATCGTTGCGCCCTCAGATAATACCACCTCTAAAGATGAGCCACGCTTATTAGAAGGATCATAAATCATTGATTTATCAAACGTCGAATAAAGTTTTTTTCCTATCATTCCGCTTGAAGCAGTATGAGGGCCTCCAAAGATTCTAATGTACTCTTTCGTTGTTGGAAGGCTGTTCCCGCGTAAACTACTTGTTATGGTCTTGCCTTGAACTGAAAATTTAGCATACCCATTTGTTCGAGGATAAAGATTTCCTAAAACATATAAATCCAAATAAGAAGATGAATTTTCAAACTCAATTTTTTCTGCAAGAGTCCCATCATACGGATATTCTTGATAAATTCTTTTAAATGCATTTTCATAATAAAGTTCAGCAGATCCAAATTTAGAAAACTTTGAAGGATCTGAAAAATCAATAGCCGGAATAAATCTATCCGTTTCTTTTCTCCTAGCGTCAATGTAATCTAGTGATTCCACCAATGCAGATGCACTATTAGGAGTTTCGGATTTCTGAAATTGTTTATTACTATAATTGCTGAATAAATCTTTTATGCTCATTCTTCACTCACTCTAAACTTAAATTTATACGGCTGTTCTATGTAACTATTAGAATCTTCATCAAAGAAAGAGTAATAGATTTCGTATTGATAACCTTCTTCAAGCATGCCAGTATCAAGTTTAAAGTAATTTCCGGAAAGATCATAAGAGAGGCCTGTATGATACAAAGAACCAGTTCCATATGCTATGACAATTTCATCATCAATCGCTCTTTTAATCTGATAAGACGAGCTCTCTATAAGAAGGCTGGGAATAGAATTTCTTGTTGCTACATTATAAATATTTGGTGACCAATCCTTTTCTCTAACATAAAGTCTAAGCTTTGGAGTTTCACTTTTTCTATATTGATCTCGTAAGCTTGGCATTGAAAGTGTATATTTTTGATCCTCAGTAAAATCAGACGAATCGAAAGTTTTCGGTGTGATAGAACCAGTATGAAATTGAAGGGCTGCGGTTTTTGCTGAAGTTACCGGGCCACTTCCACTATACCAAACATCAAAAACCCTATCTAACTGTGCAGAGCCAGTAAAAGCAACAGAGGCAGAGTATATACCAGTAGAAACATAGCCTCCAGTAACAGCATGTTGAAAGCCAGATTCGGATGCCACGCCGCCAGATATACTTAGCCTGAGAGCATCGCCATAAGGAGCAGAGTTGTCTGACGATCCGGAAAATAAACTAACAAAAATTAAATTTTTACCAATGCTAGGAATGTTTCTCAACCTTCCCCTAACATAATTGTAAAGATATATTGTATTCATGTTGTCTGAGGCTGGCGCGACAGAACTACTAAAATAAAAATTGCCACGGTCATCCCTTTTTGAGTCATCCCACCTTGCTTCTAAAACAGGTTTCTTAAAGAAAAATTCAGAATCTCTACCGAAAAATCTTTTGGTATAATATGAATCAGTAGAGCCAGTGGCGTTATGAATTACGCTCCCCGATTCATTATTGTCACCGGTGTCAAAAAAGCCCAAAGATGATGAAGCCTGTGCTTCATAGGAGCTGCTTAATTTGATGAGAAATCCGTAATTTGATCTTGTACCATCAATCCACTGTTCTACAAAATCAGAAACGTTTATTGTTAAATCCTCAAAACCAGTTTCAAGTGCTTGTACAGCAGGGAGGGATGAATGAGTGTCGCCACCAACATTAGTCCAGCCCTCGGTACTAGAAGCCGAGAGCCAATTAGAGCCAATATTATTCTTGGTCAAATCTTTATAGGTCTCCATGTCTAATCCGTAACCTTCTTCCCACTCTCGAGATACAGACAACACCTCCATTTTAAAATCTCTTGGTGTTGTTCTAGAATGCGGAGCATCATACATTTTGAGATACCAAGTGACCGATCCTGAAGCTGCTAATTTATCAGCGTTTCTATCGGCTATTATATCATTTGTATTGAATTGAATTAAAACCCTTGATAATTCTGAGGACGCCGAAGAGGCGCCGCCATAAATGGAAAAAACCTCTAGAATATCAGAGGCTCCCATATTTGATCCAGTGCCACGGGTTGACAAGTCTTCTTCAAAAGCGTTTGTTATAGTATTGTCTTTCGTCGCGAAATATCTTCTGATCATTGAGTTGTTCCTCTTATATCAGTGTTAAAATTTAAAATCTCTAAAACAACATTCCTAGGTGTTTTCAAATATGTTCCGTTTTTTGACTTCATTTGATTAATAGAAACAGGAGCACTTGAATACTTTGTTCCTGTCATTAATTTCATTTTTACATTTTCAGTATCGACTACGCCCTCTACTTTGTTTATTATATTGTAAATTTTCGTTATATAAAAAGGTTCACCAATAAATAATTTATCTGTTAATTCAGATCTAAGTTTACTGTATACAGTAGACAAAACCTCAAGTTTATCTCTTGTTGATTCAACAGTTATTTTAAAATCAAAGCCAATGTTCAATATTTTTGCATCATAAATATCAATCGAATCATTTATCATTTTATTCTTGTTTAACCAAATTTTTAAATTTTCTTTAACTGTTGAGTTTAAAGCTGCTAAGTTCCCAGCACTATCCTCACCTATTACATAAAGAGATATTCTGCGGTTACTTGATGATGGATCATTTACCACATTAACTCTTTTTATGCTGCCAAATTTCGCCGGCATCATATAACAATACACTTCATAATCATTTTTAGTAACGCTTCGATTTTGAGCAGCGTAAACAGCGTAAGATCTATAACGAATTTCCTGGGCTGTTGGTAAAGAAGTGTTTCCCACTATTGGTTTATCATTTGCGACCTCCAATGAATTACGCACTAAATTTTGATTGACAGTTGAGGTGCTTGAAACTGCATTTACAAAATCGAAGGAAGAAATAGATATTAAATTTATTTCGCCGGCATTTATATTAATAGAATCTGAATCATTAGAATAATATAATACAGTCAAAGTCGTATTAGATGGTACAACACCAAGAGTATTTGTATCAAGTAATTTTGTGGGGTCAAAGGCATAATCGGAAATATAAGGTCGCCCAGACATTCTTAAAGATATTTGTGAAGGGTCTGCTATATCTGTTATGTTTTTTTCTTCATCAGAACCGTATCCAAATTGTAAATAAGTGCCTGTTGAATCTTGCGCTAATACAAACCTTCTAGGGACTATCTTAGGTTTTAAAATAGAACGGACACCATCTCGTCTTGCCTTTGGGTTTGTTGTCTCAACATAAACAACATCTTGAGACAGATGATCAACTTCATAATATTCACGCCCTTCCGTATCAATCACAGATTTAATTTCTGCTATTGACCCTGGGCCAACTCTAACTTTTTGAAATCTTGTATAATCACCAACATCAACAGTGGTTCTGAATAAAACTGTTGATTTTATTTGTCCTTGAGCTCGAATAGCATATTCGGTGGGCTTTCCTGTTGTCTCTGAAAATCTAGAGGCTACTATTTCGTTCTTCTGATCATTGAAATCCACATCTTCGGCTAAAACGAATGTTGTACCAGTTTGGGCTTTAATTTCAGTTCCCGTTTTCAAAATTGGAATATGTTCAATATCAGGGCCCAGGCCAGAAGAGTTCGCAGGCACCCTAACATAAAAAGAAACTATCCCAAAGGCGGCGGGGCGGCCGGCAAATTTATAGCCATATTGTTTTGCTAGTCTCCTTACATTATCATATTCTACTGCTGTTTGTAGAAAAGATTCGTTTACTTGATAATCTAAATAAAAGGATAGCATATCTCCGACATACGAAACGGCATCTAAAACATATGATCCAAATGAATTTTCTGAAAAATCTTTATAAGTATCTGGATAATACGTTTTTGCATGTTGTTCTAAATCCTTTTTAATTGAATTAAAATCTCTATTTGTATAATTGACTAAAATTTTTTTATCTGGCATTTTAATAGAATCCTATTTCTTGTGTTTGTTTTAGATTTAAATCAAATACTTGTTGTTCAAAATTTCCTGGTATTGAATAAGTAATTCTTAATTTTAAAGTATTTTCATCTATCTCCGCAGAATCAGCTGCTACTTGTATATCTTCCACCGAAAGATATGGAAGATATCGAGAGATTTGTCCTGAAACTCTAGATTGAATTAGGGATCTCACCGATTCAACATTTTGTTCAAAAAGAAATTGTCTTATGCCGACGCCATATCCAGGATCACTAATGTTCTCTCCGGGGTGAGTTAACAATAAATTTTTTAAATAAAATGAAACTTGATGTTTCACATCGTCATAAAGTTCATATGTATCTTCGTTTCCTCTTTTCAAAGGCCATCTAGGTCCGTAAAGTGGCATCTTTAAAATCCTCTTTTAAATAATTAGATCTTAAAACAAATCTTTCAATGGATTAGTACATTCCTCTCCATTTGCATCATAAGGGTTTGCTATAATTCTTCTTCTTTGTAATAAAGGAATTTTTGGTATCAAATTTGCTAAAGACATTTCATCAAAAGGGTTGTCAACTTCAAGGCGACCGTCTGAATCTTCTCGATCTGGATGTAATCCATCAGAGTCATTAGATAAATAGAGGCCGGCAAATTGTCTTCTTAGCATTCTTTTAGCCTTTTTATTATAAACTCCGTCGTTCTCGTCTTCAGGGTCGGCGGGGTCTATTGCGTCAATGTCTCTCTCTATGAACTCAGTAGGATCATCTGACGTGCCGAAGCCTAAAGCAAAGGGCCAATTGTGCATGCAATAAATCGCAGCCATAGAAGAAATCATGCTTGTAGAAAAAACTTTATCAAACATCAAGGTATAAATTGGATTAGCTTGAACCTTGCTAACCATACAAGCTAAATCATAACTTTTGAGAGGATCAAAAGTGTCTAGGTTCTGATCAATTACCAAAATTTCCTCTGAAACCAGTGGGAGTATTAAATTGCCATCGTTAAACATTAGAGCCTTAGAAGCTTTGGATTTTCTTGTTAATTCAGAAGTAGAATCAATATTATATTTGCCTTTTGGAGGGATGATACTTATTCTTATACCGTAATATACCCCGGTATCACCAACTACACCAGCAGGACTCAATTCTTCATTAACATCTAAATTCTTTTTAGATATTAAAATAGTAAAGCCAGGTGGATTTCTGCCCAATAAATATTGATGATGAAAACCAACAATTTCTTTTTCAAGATCAGGATTCAATGTAATAAATTCTTGCAGCATTCTATCATTAATAAAAGCTCTCTTGCTTGTTGATTTTTTTTCATAAAAACTCTTTATATTTTTCTTATAGACAAATTCTAGATCACCAAAACAATCTGATAATCTAAAATCCCCTAAGCCTTCTTGGCTTAGACTTGCTTTAAATTCGTTAAATTTTTCCGGAGAAATAATTCCCCTATACTCATCAAGCCTGTTCAAAATAAAATCCGGAACAGGCTTATAAGATCCGTCTAGCTGGATCTTACTAGGGGGACCCTCCCTTAATCTAATATATTTCTCAACTATAAATGTGGCCTTAGAAGCATCAGGTACATCAAAAGACATATTGTTTTCCGAGACACTAGGAATATTACCAGGGTCGCCGCCATTTTCATGACTTGCTAGTCCAATTCTAGAACTTGACATAGGAAATATTTTTTCCATACCAAGTAAATATTTTTTCGCATCGGAAATTGTTGGTGCCACAGACATTTCACCTGAAAATCTATCAGACAATATTCTTATTTCCGACTTCATCATCTCCGACAAAATCAGAATACACTCTCTTTCTACTATTCTTATGGCCAATATTTTTGTAAAAAATCTCAATTTTTTTAATCTAAATCTTTTTTTGCGCCTAATTTTCACCTCATCCTCAGCTTTAAACATATTATCTCCATATATTCTAAAAGCGGCGGCGGCATGATAAAAATATGAAATATCTGTTATGTCATCAGGGTGCATTTCTGCTCCGGGACATCGAAAAGTGTAGTCTACATTTAAAAATTTTCTTTTTAATTTTCTAGTTGGATATACATAGTTTTTTTGAACCTGGTATATGATATCCAACGCCGATTGAATTTCGATTGGTGGTTTCAGCCCATCAACATCTATCATCCTCTGATAGGCCTGAACAGCCTGTTCTAAAAAAGTATACCAGTAATTTGATCTTTTTATTCTTATGCGACGGCTGGATCTTGCGGATCCTAGTCCGGTCATGGTTTCTTTCATCTTATTTACCATATACGTCGTACAAGCTAAATCATAATTATTTTCAGAAAACTTGAGGTTGGTAAAAATTCCTAAGCCTAATAAAAAATATTCTGCTGCATATGTGCGTAAAGTCGTTCTAACCACGCCATCTAAAGAAGCATGCGTTTTAGAATGTAGTAAGTGGTTGAACGGCCTAATAGAAATACAATCAGGGTCTTCAGCTAATCGCGAATCTTCTTGTAATCCATTCTTTAATTTATTAACTCTTTGTCCTATATCCTTAAATGTAAGAGCACCAGGGGTTTTAGGTTCACAGCCCTCATAGCCACCAAATAAAACTTGAGAAGTATCTAGCCAGCCAGTATAAGTCAAAGGCTTGATATGTATTGGCGGTCTTCTATAAGTACCTCCGTATACTTCGGGATCCAGAACCACGATCCTAGAATTGTTATATACTCCTAATTTTTTTTCAGCGTTTCGTAAATTATATTCAGCTTTTCCATCCGGATTATAATAAACAAAGTCATCTTCTATTAAGCTATCGGGCTTATAACCAAATCGAAAGCCATATGGAATATCATTATCCGGATCAATAAAAACACTATCTTTTACTGATTTAGTGAATTCTTCGATGGTAGAATCAAACAAAGATTTATAATCTTGAGAGCCAATTAAATCCGAATAATTATAATTTAAAAATTTATCAAACACATATTGCCTCATATTATTTTCCTTGTCCACACCATAGTTGATATTGATAGCGCTTAATACACCCACTTGTTCATCAGAAAGCTCTATTGGTATAATTGAGGAATAATCTGCTTCATATGAAGGGTCGTCTTTACTAATATTTTCGGTTACAGATGAATAATAGTCGAAATAACCAGGGTTAACAGAAAGATAAGTAATATTTGAATAAGACTCGTAATAAACCCTATTTCTTTTTGGCTTAATATCTTTATTATCTTTCTGATCATTGACAAATCTTAAAAATATATTATGTTTTTTGTTTCCGTCGTTCTTACTAACAGTTTCTTTAGTCAAAATTTCATCTATACGAAACCCTGGACTATATGGTTCAGACTTTATTTCTTCCATAGAAAACTCGGCGCTAGATTTGATTTCAAAATTGTCTTCCTTTGAGGCTTCATCTCTCAATTTTATACATACTGTCTCTGGAAAAATTCCTTCCGGGTCGGGCTTTCCAGCACCTTCACTTGTAAGTTTCATCGTAGCTTGTAATATTTTCCCAGCGTCGGCATATTTTATTTCATGTTCATCTGGATGATTGGCGTAATTCGACCACAAATGAGTTCTTTTAACTCTTAAAATATGAAAAAACAAAGTCTTATCGTTCATATCTCGTAGCGCTTCGTTAAAAATCCCGCCGCGGCCTAAAAAACTTTGTTTTATAATTCTATTGAGTGCCTCAAACTCTTCTTCTGTATTTGTCCTTTCCTGGTCTTTTTCGAATTCGGACTGTTGATTTTGTATAACATCATCACAACACTCTTCATCATTGTCATATATATCGTCGATCCCGGCATCTTCTGCTAATTTGCCGCAATTGTTATCTACGGGGTATCCATTTTCATCTGTTGGCTCGAATAGATTAACTACGGGAGCCGTGAACAAACCGGGCCCATCTAAAGCAGCTAGATCATCCATAAAATCTGCCAGAGCCTCTTCGGTCAAATCGTTTAGTCGATTGACTTGTGCCAAAGCATCTTCAGGAGAAAGCCCTTTGTCTCTAAGCAATTGCTCTCTCAATTTGTTCCATTCATCTAACTGTTCATTTGTTAAACAAATAGCGCTACTAATTGGAAGATTTGGGATGCCCTCATCAAGCATGTCCTGTATTCTTTCTTTATCTTCTGATGATAAAAAACTACCAACTGTCCAGAAAAAATAGCTAACCTTGCCTGGTGATCCGAGCAATACCTCTAATTCCGGTGCAAGTGTATTAATCGCAGTCGCTATTCTATCATTTAATTCATCGTCGGGCTCATCAGAAGTTATAGCATTTAATAATTCATCTTGAGCAGCGAGACCAGATATTAAATTTGTGGCTTTGGCGGCATGGAGACCGAATAAAGAATCAGAAATAGCCCTGGCATTTTCATATCCAGGATCGGCGCCACAAAATGCTGCATCTAAAGCTTTATAGAAAGAATCCTCTAAATTTTTAGATCCGAGGCTCTCAGCGACAAAACCACCGATAGTTTCTAGTGCTTTACAAAAAGCGCTCTCGAGGCTATCAAGAATTTTTTTGAGCATATCTACTAAAAGTTTAGTAAATAATTCTTGTAATTTCTTTCTGACTTCGTCCCTAACTTTTTTTCTGAGCGAATATCTCCAATTAGTAGGAGGCATGACTAGTTTCGGAAAGGAAATCTGGAGAGTCGGATCACAAATATCGACTTTCAAAGAATTTAAAAATTCTGCCGGCGGTGGATAAAATAGAGTCTGACTTGGGCATGGCTTTATTAGCGTCTCTAAAAGATTTATGACAAGATCGGGAATTGGAAACTGTTTTAGCATTTCAAATAAGTTTGTTGATGGGATAAAATCAAATAAAGATTCTATGGCTTCAACTAATACAGCACCAATCAATTTATTTACTTTTACGCCCAAATTTGTTTCTTCATAATCTTGAACAGCCTGTTCATACTCGCTTTTGCCTAGTGCTCCTATTTTTGTATTAACCAAGTCTACACCAGCGCCCCTACGTTGTTCCCGACCTTCAGCTCGGACTGCCCTCTTTTCTGCAGCATCTTCTTGAAGAGTTGAGCCTTCCAACAATGCTGGCTGGTTTAATAGACTAAGAAATTTTTTCCGAGCAGCCTCTAATTCTTCTTTGTCTCTATCTTTTATTGCGGAACGAATATTTCGTCTTAAAAGTCTTTCATTACGTTTTTTATCTTTATCGTTTTCACCTTTGAAAGATTTCGCATCATAATCATAAACCTTATCAACTTCTAATTTCAATGCCCATATTCCAAAAGTTGTATCGCCGCCTTCCAAGAGATAAGCCACTTCTTCGAGATTTTGTGGAGACAAATCATCGGCGGGGAGGACGGATTTCCTTATCACATCCATGGCTCGATCTATTTCTGCTAACATCGGGCCCGAAACTGCTCTTAAATTTGCATTTGGCTGTTGTTCTAGCAAAAATCCAAGTAATTTCGCTACACCTAAACCCTTTCCAAATTGTTTCTGGATTTGTCTATCGATCTCTCTTTTGATATTTGCCGGAAGCCCGTTAAGGAAGGCTTGAAAAACATATAGATCCATATATTCAAAGATCTTTCTTATGGCTGCATCAAGTATTTTTTCTAAAGTCAAGCCTCCAGTTAAACATTTTATAACTGTTCCGCTTAATTTTGAAACACCGCAAACACCGAAAACAGCAAGAAAATCATTTAAACCCTCAACATCCTTAAGAGTATTAATATCTTTTTTTAATGTATCAACGATAGTAAATTCTTTCTCAAAAGTTGCCCGGAGTGCATCTTTTGTATCATGAGCCCAAGGAGAATTTGTAATTTTATCTCCAAATTTTTCTTCATTTGCAGCATATTTTTCTTCGGCTTCTTGTTTCGCAATTTCTCTCGTGCTTTCTACAGTTTCTGGGTATCTATTTTCAAAGCGTTGTCGAGTCCATGGAACATGGTCTTCATCGGCAGTTAGCTCGATATAATTGAAATTATCGACAATAATCTGTATTTCTTCGTTATAAATATCATTTGTAAATCGATCGACCATTTCTGCGCGTCGTTCTGCTGCTCTTTCGGCTTTTCTCTCTTTTCTGTTTTTCTTGTCTTTTTCCGCGGAGGCGCCATCCTCCACTGCTGCCTCTCTTTGTTTGCATGCTTCTTTTGCTCGTTCATATGCCCATATATCGGCAGCAGATAAAATGGTTTCTGTTACAGAATCTATAAGGTTTCCATCGCCGAGTGCTAATTCCTGTTCCAAAAAACAAGCAAGAGCACTTTTTTGTTCTTCTGTGGCTGCTCCACTATTTAAACCATAATCTGCTATCATTGTTGGATAGAAATATTCCAAAGTAAATTCAAGCCAAGGTTTTGTCTCTAGTGCCGTTAAATCAATTGTAATTTCATCAAGCCGAGCCAAAAAAGCCAAAACAGTCGGATATTTATTAAGAACGAAGCTCCCATTCAGTCTTACATATTCTTTGCATCCAGATTTTGCGTAAACTTGATATTTGTTGTTCTTTTTTGCTATATTAAAAGGAATCTCGTCTGTAGTATCGAAAACTATTTTTATTTTTTCGGCTTCGGTTCGTATACCAAAGGTGGGAACATTAAACAGAAACAATCTTTCAAAACCATTTTGAGCTAAAACGTCATTCAAAAGAGCTTTAAATTCAGTTATCTCGCTTATAACTTGAGCGTAATTTAGCCTATTCAAGCTAGGATCTTCTCCAACTATAGGCTGTTCTGCTCTAATTAATAAATCATCAACGCGTTGAAACGCCGAGTAATAAAAGCTGAAGGCGTTGAGAGCTACTCTTAATTTAAACAAACGATCTGATAAACTTTGTGTATCAAGAACTATTTCGTCTAAATTAAATGCAAGATCTTCAGTTATATCTGATACTCCAATCGGAGCTTCTGGGATTTTATTAAAATTTTCAGCAGGAATCGAGATTAAATATTTTTTCCCTTCATTATATCGATAATTAACATAAGTCTCTTCTATTACTGTGACCCACTCTAAAGCATAAGGGTGAACCATCGGATATAAATTTTCTATTTTTTCTAGTCGACTTGAAAGATCAGAGCCGAAGTAAGTTGTCAAATACTCTTTTAATTGACCTTGTTCATTTTCAGAAGGGAAAAGCCCGAATCTTTCAAATCTATCTTTATCTAGCAACCCCTTCGTAACAAGTCCGGTTAAGGCTAGTCCAGCGATACCTCCCGGTACTCCTGCAAAAGCGGTGCCCAATAATACACCAGCTATTTTTGCTGATTTAAATTTTTCTGCTTTTGTTTTATATTCCTCTATATCAGCGCGGAGATCTTGTATCTCTTTTTTAGTTGCAGAACAGCCGCCAAAAGAACAGACGGTTTCGTCTGCTATCAATTTATCATATTGTGATAATAATCTTCTTATTCCTTCGCGAATAATTTCTTGCTCTAATCGATCGTCAGCCGGGAATATTATTCCACCTGGCTGTTCTCCTGATACTTCTAATTCGTTAATTACTATTTTATATTGACAAGTGGCTTCATCTAGCCAGCCTTCTGTCATTTTAAACCATCGCTTTTCGAGCACATAGTTGGGGTTCTTTGTGCAAGTTGGACAAATTTGTTTTTCAACAAACGATTGTCGTTCTACGATGCATTCGTCTTGTTGAAAATCAGAAAATTTTTCTTCTGCTTCAGCCATTTTTAGTCCTCAAATTCCTTTTACATGTTTTGATAGAAAAGGGGTAGATCCCCTCGGTGTCATGAAGTTTTCTCTAATGTTATCTATCTGAGACCTCACGTTTGCTGCTTGTTGTATAGAAATAAAATTCTGTATTTTTGTAATAGCTCCCCCGACAATTCCAATAGAACTTGGTGTTGTCGGAGCTCCAAAACCAGGAGCAGAGTCATGGAAATGACTACCGAAGGCTTTTGCAAGCAAGGACATATTAGTTGTATTGTCCTCAACTTTTTGTAAAATCTGTATCAACACTTCTAATAACTCATCTAACATTTGCGATAGATCCTCGCCCCTCACAACACCTTGAACTTTTTTTCTAACTGCAATAGCCTGCTTGGACACATCTAAAAGATTAAGACATACATATTTTTCATCATGAGAATAATTTCCGGGAATTATTTCAATAGGTTGTACGCCGTCTATATCACCACCATTGGAATTTTTTTCATCGTGACGACCATCAAGCCTAGACTTTCCAGTTACAATCTTCAAACCTTCTCTAGCATGTAATCTGATCGTGTCCGACTTTAAACCAATCATGGATCTGGCTTTTACGTTTGAACCAGCCAAACCCATGTAATGATCTGGGTCTGCTTGTTGTGAAATATAAATCCTTGATGCATCAATAGCAAAATTGGGGCTTAACATTGTATTTGAACTGGGGACTCCTCCGGGGAAAGAAGACGCCAAACCAGCAATCAAATCTATTCTAGATGCCTGTGTGGCTCCTTGTCCGGCGTAACCTGAAGATGGGACTCCCGGCTTGTCCTCGCCGAGAATTATCAATTGATTGGTGGGGCCCCTCGTAATCGTTTCATTCTGGGCTACTTCTAAAGTGGGGCGAGCCTGGTCAATTGTGGTATTTTGAATGCCCCTTCTTCTATTATTCGCACGAAGGCCTGACAGCCTACTTTGATCCCAAAAATTTCCCTGATCCTGTAGTTTCTTCTTTCTAGTCACTTGAATCTCTCCCAGGCTGGGGCGACGGGATCAACGCTCGATTGGGTTTGTGTGGTTGATGGAGCTCCTGTGACGAGGGCGGTATAATCGACGTTCGATTGGGCTGGTGTAGTTGGCGGAGCTACTCCGGAAGGAACAGCAGTCGGTTCTACATTTTGTGCTGTAGCGGTAGCAAGCATCTGCCTCATTACTGTTTTAGAAACAACCTTCCCAAAATCAAAATGTACTGGATCGTAATTTCCACCAAAATGGCCACCCCATCGTAAATTAATTGATTCTCCGATCTCAACAATTCCAGAATCTACCCAGTCCTTTTTAGGACGAACTGATTTGATCCACTCTCCAGAACTCAAAACGGGATTAAAATCAATTGACATCCCGGCATTATGATAACTAGTTCCTCCGGCAGCTGGTTTAATTCCGGTGCTCCCGGCTGCGACCCACGCAGCAAGCAGCTCATTTGATCTTTTAGGAGATCTATATCCAGCATTTATATATATCGATATCTTTTTTTCTTCATACGCTTTGTATATAAAGGCTTTAATGTAGGGCACGAATTCTGGGTGTAAAGTAGCAATGAAACTATCGCTTCGAGCTTTCCAGGGAATTGATGTAGATGAATCGTATTGTCCAGCCCACCAGGCGATCCCGGCGTCAGGTTCGCCGAACAGAAGAGCCTGACTCAGCGTCTGGGGCCGTGCTTCTTCAAAGAGCTTTGCTGCAGGGGTTTTGTCTGTTATTCCAAACAATTTATCAAACTCCGGTTCTCGGAGCTCTCCTCGAGGAAAATCAAACCTCACATTGTTATAGCTTGTTTTATCTGTATTATTTTCAAATCGACACCAAACTTTGCATCCAAATTCCAAAGGTGATTGTTGCGACATATCGGTTGAAGATCTAATTCGACACAAGTGGGTACAAATGTTCATCAATTCTTTCAATTTTGTTAAACGTTTTGCCGGCGTATCTGTAGCAAAAGTTAAAATATCTGGTATCATTGAACCGAACAGAGAAGGAGTTTTCCAAGGATAAATTGTAATTTCCAAATATGTGTTATTATTGGAGTCCGTCACCCGAGTGGCATCATCAAAATCGTTTCCTGTGCCAGTATTTTGTTCTGTTCTATAGCCGGATAAAACAATGCCCCAAAAGCCGTTAGGCCTTTCACGATTCATTGCTTCATTGTTCATATTATCTGTCTTTATGGCCGACCTCCAATACCAAAGATCAATCGGATCATTGCTGTATTGATTAATCAGATACGGGTTTAACATGTTGGGTTTATACTTAGGCATTATTTATTCTCCGATTTTTGTATTTGTTCAAAAATTTGAACAAAATCGTCCTCAGTTAATTCCTCAGATTTTTCTTGTTTTGATATTAAAGAGCATAATTTAACTAATTGTTCGTTAGATCTTTGCAAGGTCTCAACATATTTAGCTAATGTCATGCCAATCTCTTTATGCCGAGCATCGTCAACACTGAGCCACTTAATTGCATCGTCTAGCAGTTCTCTCGTGATCTCTCTGTCTTCTGTTATATTTTTTATTGCTTGATCTATGTGTTTTCTGCTTTTCATATAAATAATTAGATCTGGTCTAGATTTTACCATCATCCCAATCGGATTTAAACTCCTTATATCTTTTCCTCATTTTATTGAGATGAGTAACTATTTGCTTTGTGTTCATCCCGGTTAATTCCCTAAGATAAAGATAAACCGCTTTTTTATTAAAAATTTCTATATCATCAACAGACGATAAAACAATCTTAACTGCTTCATAGACCTTTCTTTCGGCTTCTTTTTCATAATCCACTTCCCAAGAATCAATCTCTTCCCACAAATTTTTCCAAAATTCTCTATTCACTCTTTCTTGATAATATTGATCTCCCGGATCAATAAAACTGGATCGTAGCTCAAGTTCCGCTTCTTCATATGGAACTTCTCTCCGAAGTCTTTTGGTATTACGTTTTACTTTATGAATAAACCAGTTTTTTGTAATAACAGAAAAATATGAAAATGCCTTCGACCCTCTATTTGGATCATACTTATCCAATATCGTAGTCAACCATACCTTACATTCCATTCGTAATTCATCAATATTTGGCAGAGAAGTAAATTTATATGAAAAAACAATTTTATCAACCAATTGATTAAATGCTGGTTGTATTAATTTTTCATATAATATTTCTTTTTCTGGATACGAAGAAGTTGTGCAGTATTTAATGATCGCTTCTTCGTGTTCCTGCGTAAAATACATCTTTTTCTTGTTCGTTTTCTTGTTCGTTTTCTTGTTCATTTTCTTGTTCTTCTTCTTGTTCAATTTCGAGAGGTTCTGTTAAATAAATAATTTCGCCATACTGATCTTCTAAAATTTTTAAAAGAGAGTTTGTATGTTGTAACAGAAAGTTTAAATTCTCATCTCCATAAAATGTTTCCATAGAATAAAGATCCTTTAAGTGATTCCGATAGTTTGAAATCATTTCAAATAAATCATTAATATTTCCGGAAACGATAAATAACTTTTTAGATTGTTCTCGAATAAACCAGAAAAAAAATCCATTAATAAACAATGATATTATTAAAAAAATACTAAGCCATAATTTAATTGTCATCAATATAATAATCCTTTTTTGCCTTTTCTTTAATGTCTTTTAAAACAGTCTTATTTGCCTCTATAGCAGCTTTTACTTCATCGCCTACCTTGTTACCCCTTGAATCTTCTCGGAGCTTCAGAAAGGGCATTTGTGGAACTCTATGAGGTGATTGGGCGCAGCAGTAGATACACTCCTCTTGGGCTTCATTCATGCCGTGATACATCTCAAAATGTGCAGTACAATAATCACATTTGTATACATATTTAGGCATTATTCAATTTCCACGCTCTTCTCTTCATCATCTATCTCTATCAATGGAGGGTTCATTACGACAAGCTCATTAGAATCATCGATTTGAATTTCAAATCCCTTTAGCAGCGGCACTATATCCGATTGTTCCATTAATGATCTTTGCAAAGCCATCATGATTGCTCCGAGGGCTTGGTTTGATAATACATAATTCATTTTAATCTCCTTTTTTAATTCTGTAACTGTCTGTGTCAAAATGTTGGGTTGAGAACTCAAAAAGTTCTGTATCCTCCAGTGCAATCATTTGATGGCGCAATCCACGGTAAACATGAAAATTGTCACCTGGGCCTAATATTCTTTCCTCTGCCACTAGGATGCCGTGTTCATATATTACATCTCCATCAGAATATCTAACTTTAATTTTTCCAGATTGCACATAAAAAACTTCGTCTTTTAGTTTGTGATAGTGCCACGAGCAACGTTTTCCTTTTACAAAATATAAAAGTTTCCCACAATATTCTTCGCAGTTAACAATCCACTTTTCAAATCCCCAGCCTTTAGGAACAAATTTAATTGGTAAAGAATTCGACATCTTTCATTCCTTTATCGTCTACATATATATCTCCGGAGGGTTTACCAAGAAACAACTTGTGATAGTTAACCCCCCATTCTTTTAATTGATTTTCTGTCAAATTGTAAAATAATCTATGGGCAAAGATCTGAGAGTTATCGGATCTTCCCATGCCTCTAGCGGTTAAAAAATGTATTGTATTGCCTTCTTCATATAGTCTATTAATAACTTTTATTCTATCTTTGAGCGGTTTGGCATTTTCATAATCACCACCCGTTAGGGAACATATTGTGCCATCTATATCAAAAACATATGTCATTGTATATCTCCTAAAATTTTTGTTGTAGAATAATTCCCTATCCTATCAAAAAACGCTAATTCTCCAGCATATTGTTGACCTATAACTTTTTTTCCTTTCCAATCAGATCCAATCACCATTATATCTGGTTCAGTACTTTTAATTAAATTTGATAATTCCAAGGCGCTGCTGAACACCACTACTTTATCAATATAGCGTATGCTTTCTAAGGCGAATATTCTATCTTCCAAACAATTAAATGGCCGGAGGTCTCCTTTGTCTTTTTTAACTTTTTCATCAGAATCAATTCCAACAATTAAAAAAGTACCAAGAGATTTGGCAAATTTAAATATCTCAAAGTGTCCTCTATGTAAGATGTCAAAACACCCATTTGTCCAAATAAGTTTTTTCATTATATAATCCTCAAATCTTCTTCGTACATTAATTTGGCTAATTCTTTAAATTTTACTTTGGGTCGCCAATTTAATTTCCGCTTTGCTTTGGAGGCATCTCCCAATAATAGAGGCACCTCATGAGGTCTAAATAATCTTTCATCAATTTGTACATGTTTGTCAATATCTAAGCCGGCATGGGCAAACACCTCTTCTAAAAAGTTTCTAATCGTATAAGTTTCACCCGTAGCGATGACATAATCATCTGGTTTGTCTTGCTGAAGCATTAGCCACATAGCTTCAACATAGTCTCCGGCAAAACCCCAATCCCGCTTGGCATTTAAATTTCCTAAATACAATGTATCTTGAAGTCCCATTTTAATTCTAGCGGCTGCCATAGTAATTTTTCTTGTAACAAAAGTTTCTCCTCGGCGGGGAGATTCGTGGTTAAACAAGATTCCGCTCGAAATATGCATACCATAACTTTCCCTATAATTTCTACATAAATGATGCGCAAATAATTTAGAACAAGCGTAAGGAGAAGCCGGGGTCATTCTTGTGTTTTCATTTTGAGGAACTTCTGGGTTATCTCCATACATTTCTGACGATGATGCTTGATAAATTCGGGCTTGTGGGCACACATTTCGAGCAGCTTCCAAAAGCTTCAGAGTTCCGATGGCTACTATTTCTGCTGTCTCTTCAGGGGTCTCATAGGACACTCGAACATGAGATTGAGCAGCTAAGTTGTATATTTCGTCTGGTTGATGTTCTAGCAGAATTCGATGCAAACACCCGGAATCAGTCATATTGGCATATTGTAAACAAAAATTTAACACTTTATCTTCATCATTAATAATATGATCAATTCTATCCGTAGATATTAAAGATGTTCTTCTCTTAAGTCCGACGACTTTATATCCTTTTTCTAGTAACAGATCGGCTAAATAAGAGCCGTCCTGGCCTGTAACTCCTGTTATCAAAACTTTGTAAGACATTTTTTCACTACAATATGTATAGGATATTTCATATGTTCCAAAAATATAACACTAGGATTTAAATCTAATTCTGTTGGCCATCTGCCATCCGGTGGCATTGTTGTTTCAATTATCAAATTTTCATCAAAATTATTGGCTTTACAAAACAACTTGCCCAAATCACTTCTATTGATGTATCGATTGGCAGAACAGTGAAACACACCAAGTATTTTTTCTTCAATAACTTTCTCAACGAACGTCACTAGATCTCTCACATGTGTTGGGCGACTAAAAACATCTGAAAACAGTTTTACTTCTTCTTCTCTTATCATTTTTTGGTGCAAAAACTTGAAGAAATTACTTCTTTTTGGATTGTCGTAGCCGTATAACATAGAGGTTCTCAATATTGTAACGTCAATGTTGGATTCGTTTAGTAAATAATCCTCTGCTAATGCTTTTGACTTTCCATAAATTGTCTCTGGGTTTCTTTTGCTATTTTCAAAATGCTTATTTCCATCACTCTCAAAAACATAGTCCGTTGATAAAAAGATAAAATGTGTGGTTGATTTTGATTTTTGTTCTACAATTTTTTTTGTAGCGTTAAAATTTGTCTCCATTATGACATTTGGGTCGCCTTTATATGATGGCAACTTGGCGGCTAAATGTATTATTATGTCGGCCTTAATTCCGTCATCAATAGTTTCATTAATATTGTCAAATGACATCAAAATGTTGTAATTACGACTCTGTATCAAATGTTTAACTAACGGTAAACCTAAATAGCCGCCACCGCCTGTTATTAGCACTAAAGGCTTCATTTTAACACCTTTGTATGTCTGGATTATCATTGTCAAAAGCCTCATCAAGAATAGATAATTGTTCACAATCAGTCTTATATGTCATTACATGATAATAGTGTGGGCTCAATTTAATACCTTCCCCAGCTTTTAAATCAAAAAACAATTTTTCTGGATTGTGTTCTAGAAGGTTGTAAGCTTCAACTTGCATCTCGCCCTTCAGTTTTAAATATCTCAAAGTGTCCTCTATGTAAGATGTCAAAACACCCATTTGTCCAAATAGTTTTATACATTTTAAAATAAACTCGTTTTTATTTTTTCTTGATTTCTTCTGCGGAATGTTCAAATCCCTGCTCTTTGGCATATTTTATATATTCTTCACCTTGAGGTATTAAATTTTCATGCACGATAGGCTGGTCGCATTCGTCCCATGGTTTGGTAAGAAGAGACATACAAGTCGCGCTTGTTATCGCATGAGTCGCATGCGGCACTCCCTTTGGTGTACGAAAGCAAGTACCTTTAGAACATAACATACTAACTTCTTTCCCGGTTTCTGGGTCTTTAGTTATCATCATAATCGAACCCTCCACAATTAAAAAATATTCAACAAATTCAGGATGATAGTGATTCCCTCTTGACTTTCCAGGATGAAAGTGAAGCATGTTGAATTCGCGTATTGGTTCATCCAATACCCAAGTAAAAATACCGCCACGACCATCTTTTATTGTTGATAGGTTGCAAGTACTAGATAAAATTTCCATATTTCCAAGTTTTCTCATTTTTTATTCCCCAATATTATTAATTTTTTTTAAACAAGTTGTAATTCCCTCTCTTAAAGGAAATTTAACTTGTTTCGTGAATATTTCACTAGGTTTTAAGTTTAATTGTGTAGGCATTCTGCCGGCAATTGGCTGTGTTACCGGAATTAAAAGATCATGTGAATAACCATATGCATCACAAAACATTTTACTTAATTCATATCTGTTAACATAATCTTCTGACGCGGCATGTATAATCCCTGTTGTTTCTTTTTCTATCACATCTAATATAAATGCGGAAAGATCACTAACATGAGTTGGGCGATTATATACATCTGTAAAAACTTCAACTTCAGCTTGATTTTCCACACATTCATACAAAAATCTCAAAAAGTTTTTTCTTTCTGGCTTGTCATAGCCATATAACATAGAGGTCCGTAATATAGAAATTTTATTTATATTACTTTGTCTAAGTAAAAAGTCCTCTGCGTTAGACTTGCTGGTGCCGTAAGCGGTTTCAGGTTCTTTTATATCATTAATATCCCAGCACATATTCGGGTCACTCTTGAATACACACTCCGTAGAAAGAAAAATAAAATGAACATCAAAAGGTAAATATTGGAGGAGCTTTCTAGTTGCAAGATAGTTTGTTTGAGCTAGATCTCTTTCATCGCCTTTATAAGACGCAACTAATGCCGCCATATGTATAACAACATCAACAGGACACATTGGAATATGCTTACTAATAGACTCATAATCATTAATGTCTTCAAGCAATAAATGAACATTGTATTTTCGACTCTCAATCAAGTCTCTCGTTACAACCTGACCAAGATATCCAGTAGCGCCCGTGATTAAAACTGTCTTTTTCATTATCATTCTCCAATATTATAATATTTTCTGTCATATAGGTTTAATAGTTTGTAAACTTTTACAAGTTCTTTGACCCCATCTTCCACCGTTTTAGTGGTATCAAATCCTAATTTTTTTATTTTTTCATATGAAACCTCATAATTTCTGTGGTCTCTGTCATAATCAAAGTTTTCATAATATACAAGACACTTAGTTTCTCTGGAAATAATTTCGCATACATCTTGTTTAGAATAACTCATTTTGTCGGAACCAATATTATACGAATTACCAATCATTTTTTTCCATTTTTGAACACCCAGCAAAAAAGATTTTGCCATATCTTGTACGTGGATAAAAGATCTAATAAATTCGGGTTGATAAACGACGATATACCCTTGTGTTTGTGCCAAATAGGTTAAATCGTTAACAAGTAAATCTAATCTCAATCTTGGGCTTGTACCAAAAGCAGTTGCAAAACGATAAGATATACTATTCTTACGAGACATACAAAGACCTTCTGACTCTGTCTTCGTGATACCATACAAAGAAGTTGGGTTTAAAGGGGAATCTTCATCACATTTTAAATTTTTAATTTTCCCGTAATTTGATCCTGTTGAACTATAAAACAACAATTGTTCATCTGACATCGTATCAATCAAAAGCTTGGTTCCTTCTATATTAACTCTCCTGGCAAGGTCGGGTTTTTTATCACACAAAGGGAAGCCAACTAACGCCGCCAAATGAATTATAATATCTTTTCCTTTCACAACTTCTTTCAGATTTTTTTTGTCTAAAATATCGCCTCTGATAAAATGAAAATTTTTATTTGAAAAATGAGGAATTAATGGTTGTGGATCATAAGACACATTATCATACACTGTTACTTCATGCCCTTCGTTTAATAACGTGGGTATCAGAACAGATCCAATATATCCGGCACCGCCGGTTATTAAAATTTTATAAAACAATCTCAACTCCGTTTTTAAATATTATAATTATTCCACATCAAGTTCAGATAGAGTAGAATTTCCAAATCGCCTTTCCCAAACTTCCGATGCTTGCTGCCAATTATCGTAATCAATTTTAATCCTATTCCGAGCGCCAGTTTCTTGAGCATAAATACTATAAAATAAAGGATAATCATTTTCGTGATAAGCTTCCTCAGTTGGTGGCTTACGGTTTTTATTTTCAGGACGTTTAGCTAGAGATGGTGTTGGTATGTTAGTTTGCCTAATCACAATATCCGGTGACGGAAGAATACGGCCTCCAGCTTCCTGAACTCTAAAAGCGAGATCATTACAATTCATATTAACATGTTCGAATCTACAATCTATCCCGCCTATTTCACGATAATAATCCAAATAATACATTGCAATGTTAGCGATTCTAAAATGCTGTCTAACTCCGGGGAGCCTTAAATCTCTATGATACCAAGCCGTCCAGAGTTGTCTCTGATCCGGAATAGGCGCATTGGGATTGGCATCTTGCTCAAAAAACCTAGAAGTCAAAGCATCGTGTCTATTATTCATACTCAATAAATCAATACAACGTGATAAAGCTAGAGGCTGAAATATACCATCTTCGCTGCCCCAGGTCATAAATTTACCCGTTGCAAATGTGGTGGCTCTTTGCAAACATCTTGAAGGGTGCCCAAAATCTTTCACATATTTAAAATTATCTTTTTCTAAAAGCTCTTGCGACGGATTATAAGGGCCGACACCAATAAACTCAAAAGAGTACTCTCCGACAGATTCGACAACACTCTCAAATATTTTTTCCCACTTTTCTGGCTTTATCCCTGGGAGGATAACTGAAACATCATACATAATATAACTCCTATTAAATTTTTCATACTATACTAACCCCTTTCTTTTGTACTACTTTGGTCGCGCAACTATTCGCGAACCTTATTGCCTTACCAATATCAAGACTTTTTACATACTCTACTACCAAACCGGCAAGAAAAGTATCACCTGCTCCGCAAGTATCTTTTATCTCTACTTTCGGAACAGGATAATTTATTCCTCTATACTTTGCCCCTCCGGGGCCTAAAGTAATAATTAATCTTTGTCTCAAATCATCAGTTATTTTTTCCTTTGTAGATTCATATTCAAATTGATTAATTTTTATATATGCTATAAGAGACGCCCAGGGCCCTAGAATTTTTTTAGTATCGAGAAAAACTTTATTATTTTTGGTAGAAATATAATAAATATCGTCCTTTGTAAGAAAGCCTTTATTATAATCCGAAATTATAACCGCATCATAGTTAGAATAATCGTATTTTCTTACATCTTGTTTTTCATAATTATCATCATTTTCATCCAACCTTAAAATAACATAATTGGTTCTGGTGTCAACAAACCTTATTTTCTGAACATTAGAATAATTTTCATTTGTTATCAAAGTTGTGTCAATGTTGGAAATGGCTTTTATGTTATTATAAACATTCATAGCCATACCACCATTTTCTTTTTTAACACCATTATTTCTAAATACTGGAACCGGTGCCTCCGGAGCCAGCCTATTACTGTCCCCATGTTGATAGACATCTAAACAACTTTCTCCAATAATCAAGATCTTGTTCATAATTCACCCCGAACAACTTTACAAATAAAGTGAACCCCTTCTTCTTCTAATTCAGGATAATTCGGAACAAAAAATCCACAAGAATGTATTCTGTTGCTCATTTCATCTTCAAATTCACCATATCTCTTTACCCAAAATGGGTGTTTTCCTAGATTGCCGGCACTAAAAATTCTAGTTTCTATGCCATTTTCCACTAAGCGTGTTACTATTTCTTTTCTGTGTTCTGTACTATTTGCTAATGCCCCAAACGAGATAGAAACAGGATTGTGTCCTTGCCAGTCTTGAAATTCCACATATCCTTCTAGTAGCTTGGCATAGAGCAAATGATTCTTGTTTCTTCCTCTGGCTACTTGATTTGCTCTTTCAATTTGACGTAGTCCTAAAAAAGCTTGAAGATCAGTTGATCTAAGATTAAAACCGGCTATGAAGAAAGTAAAAGGTTTATGAAAATCATCTACCTCGGTTTCCTCAATTAGTTTATCATAACTATCTTGTGGCAAGTCTTTGCCCCAACCATGGCTACGAAGCATCAACAGGATTTCATACAATTCCTTGTCACTGGTGTTTACCATTCCACCTTCAATAGTTGAAAGTTGATGTCCAAAGTAAAAAGAAAATGTAGACATATCTCCAATAGTCCCAACCATTTGACCATCGCTATAGGAAGCCCCCAGGGCAGCACAGGCATCTTCTAAAAGTGTGAAGCCATACTTACTCTTAAGAGCCAACAAACGCTCTCTATAGTGTGGTACGCCTAGCACCTGAACATATATGACTGCATCTGGTCTTTCTTTTTCGCATACAGCTTCCAATTGATCCAAGTCAATACCAAAGGTTTTTCGATCTGCTCCAACCATAATGGGTTCAAGCCCAAATTGAATTGCAGGCGCAATTGTAGTCACCCAGCCGACAGAAGGTACAACAATTTTTTTATTTGGAATCCTACCCGCCATGATTGCTGCATATACCATCAATAAATTGGCTGAAGATCCGGAATTATTAAATACAGAATATTTCGTCCCAATATATTTAGCCCAGCTGTTCTCTACATCCCAAGTTAATTGTCCCTTGGTAAGACGCGGGTAACCTTTCAACCAATCACACAAGGCATTAAGGTCTTCGTTATTGATCGTCTCTTTTGCCAATGGATATTTGATTTTCATTTTTGCTTTCCTTCCTCAAATCTTCTAGTCCAAACTTCTGGTGCTCGTTTCCAATTGTCGTAATCAATTTCTATTCTATCCAAACAACCTGAGCTTCTCCAAATACTAGCATATAAAGGCTGATCGTGTTCTAGTTGCGCATAATGAATTGGGGCGTGATCGCCCGAGGGCCCAAGGAATTGTGTGCATTCAAAAATAACACCGACTAACGATGCATCTATGCCATCCAATTGGGCTCTTGCGCCAAAATCAACAAATGCCATCGGACACGCTTCAAATCTACAGTCAAAACCACCTAAATCTTTAAAATATTGAGTAGGCAAGACAACTGAATTAAAAATCAAAAAATTGTTTGGATAAAAAGGAGATCTAACTGCCTCATGAAAATTCATAAAATACATTCCTGCTTTTGGATCTCCGAGACCATCACTTCCCCCTTCAATATATTGCGTAACAATACACTTTTTCTCTGACGAAATTTCATCCAACTGCCTAATACACTC
>Ga0114906_1000231_pt1 | contig 33078 bp, 30 predicted proteins | sample MalvirDeepMed_M9_FD_89687 | JGI IMG/M metagenome (GOLD analysis project Ga0114906, IMG submission 89687) | Marine viral communities from the Global Malaspina Expedition - Malaspina viral metaG DeepMed_M9 | ecosystem: Environmental > Aquatic > Marine > Oceanic | place: Mediterranean Sea...
GGCGGTGAGTGTAGTGGGCGTCACCTCAGGTCTAAAAATAGTGTAGTCTGGGTTTTCAGGGTCGATACTATACGTGGTATCACCCGCGCCCCACGCCGTGCGCCAACGACGATAGTCTGTATCAATGTGGTAGTTGTAATAGTCCAAACCAAACAAGACGTTATTTACAAAGCCTGCCACGTCTACCACGCCGCTTAGTTCAAAGCGTAGTGATAAGTCTTGCGCTTGATAGTCGCGGGTTCGTCGCTGCCTTGAAAGTACAGATGGGTCGGTATACAAAAGCTGACGACCATCTGACAGTTCAGTATCTGAAGACTGCCCTTCAAAAGAAGAGTCTCTGTAGGTGAAGCCACTAAGAAAATGCCAATTGTGATTCAACTCGTGATTTAACACTAGCTGATGTCCAAAGGCTTTAACTTCATGGGCACTGTCTCTGATATCACCGTAAAAGTCTTCGGCATCTACAGCGTCAAAGTCGTTATTTAAGATAAATACACCGCGATCAAGCGGCTTTTCCTGATCTAAGATTTCCATCTGATAACTTAAGCTGGTGTGATCAGAGAGGTTCCAAATAAATGAAGGGTTGAGGTTCAGGTTTTTGAAAAACACGTTATCGCGATAAGTATCAGAGTCTTCGTACGAACCGTTAACGCGATACGCCATATCTGAACTAATGCCGTTCGTATAATCGAACTCTACGTGCTTCTTATCAAAATTACCGACGGTGGCTTGAACGTAGCCTTGCTCTTCAAACTGCGGTTTTTTGGTGATGATGTTGATGGTACCGCCAGGCTCGCCTTGCCCATAAAGGGCAGAGCCTGGCCCTTTCATTACTTCAATAGTTTGAACGTTAACCGTACTTCTATTGCCGCTGTAGCCACGTACGTTAAAGCCGTTTATCAGATACCCCGACGGATTGTTTTCATCGCCAGAAAAGCCACGAATAGCAAAGCTATCGAACATACCGCCCGAGTTGTTTTGCCTTACGATAGTCGGCGCAAAATCCAGTGCATCGATGAAGCGTGTGATCCCTTCATTTGCTAATGTATCGGCGGTAATTCGGTCAATTGCTTGCGGCGTGTCGATAAGCGGTACGTTACCACGATAAGGCTGAAAGTGTCTTTTTACTTCGATGTGCTCTAATTCATCGTGAGCATCTTGAAGGGAACTTTTACTACTTTGCGCAGCGGCATTCACAGATAGTCCAACTAACGAAAATAAAAACGGTATTTTAGAGTTAAGCATAAGAAGGTTTAACGAGTCTTCAGCAGGGTTTGTAAACATGGGTGATGTTATGTTATCTCATTTCTTTTGGCAAGGTGATTTATAGTTGGAGACTGGTCTAAACTCAGCGAAGTGACGTTTTCCTATGCTCACATATGCTATACACTTCGCGACCTTATTTAAGCGATAAGCCAACACTTAACCATAAATTACACTACGCACTATAAACCGACGTAATAAAAGTCAGTATCGGTGATAGTACGTGTTACGCACCTGCAAAAGTCAGGTGCCTGAAAAGCGTTTAGCGTTTGTGAATATGAACTAGCACTAGGAACTAGGACACTCAATGTTTCATAAAACATTTTCTCTATTTTTATCTGCGCTTCCTTTATCTGTTTTCGCAACGGAAAACGTAGATGTTATATCCACAGAAAAGGCTGAAGCGAACGTCGAAAAAATTACGATTGAAGGGGCGGCAACTGCGAATAACAAGCCGGTTGGTACGTTTAATTCACCCATTTCAAATTTGGAATACGACCCGCGGGTAGATTTGCAATCAAGAAACATGGCCGAAGCACAGGCCGATGTCACCATCCGCGGTGGTATCTTCGAGAACACCGGCTTTCGCGTAGGTAGCGCAACGCTAATCGACCCGCAAACGGGGCACTATTTCGCCGAAATTCCTATTGCGCCAGAAATGTTGACTGAGCCGAGTATTTTTACCGGTGTTGATAACGCGCTTTATGGTGTAAATAGCTCTGTTGGTACGGTGTCTTACGGATGGCGACCTATTCAAGAGGCTGGCAGTGTATCTGTTGGCGTGGGCAACAATAACTTCAATTTGCAGCGCGTTCACGGCGCAGTAAAGCAACATCTTAAAAGCTATCCAGCTTGGTCTGTGGGTGTGGAAGGGGAGTATTCTCGCTCTGAAAGCGATGGCACTATTGCCAATGGTGATCACCAATTTGAACGCGCGTCAGGTCGCGTTCAGTTAGCAAGTGAGCGTTCGCAAACCGACTTGTTTTATGGTTATCAGGAAAAGTTCTTTGGTTGGCCTAATTTGTATACGCCCTTTGACGTTAACGAAACCGAAGATATTGAAACGCGTTTGGTAATGCTAAATCATAAGCAGCGCTACGGTGAAAAGGGTAATGAAAGTGCCTTTGAGGTATCGACTTATTACAGGGAAAACGATGACCATTATGTATTTTCGCGCGAAAACCCAGAAAGTTTTCAGGCGTTTCACGAAACGCAGGTAAAATCACTCGCGCTTTCTGGTACTCACAACCTCTCGCCAGACTTTGGTATCAACTACTCCGCGCAAATTACTGCAGACGACATTGAATCGACCACGCTAGAAAATAACTTCACTTCCCGCGACTACTACAACATTAGTGTGGTGCCAGAGTATCGTACCCAGCTAAACACTAAGGAGTCGATTACCGTACGCTTAGGTGGCGCGTTTGATGATACTAATCGCGATGAAGACCGGCTGTCTTTTGTGGGCGATTTTAACTGGTTTACGCAAACTGGCGATAATGCCTCGCGAAATTTATATCTTTCGTATGCAGAAGCGACTCAAGTGGCCGGCTATACTGCAGTGGGCGGCAGCACCACGAGTGGCTTGTTCAGAAGTAATAATCAGCTACAGCGTGAGGTGAGTAAAAACCTCGAGCTTGGCGCGTCGTTTGATGAGCAATCATGGAAAGTTGATACCGCCGTTTTCTATCGCTGGGATAACGAGCTGACCGACTGGACTTACAGCTTCGATTCCACCTCGGCACGCAGCGCAAACCCCGTAGATATTGAGACGCTAGGGTTTGAATTAATTGCGATTAAGCGCTTTGATAATGCGGATGTGGTTGCCAGTTATACCTATCTTGATAAGTCAGAAGACTACGGCATTGAAGGTGTGGATGCGAGTTTTTACGCGCTAAACTATCCACCGCATAGAGTAACCCTTGGACTGCTGTGGTTTGCAACTGATACGGTTGAAGTTCGCATAGACAACGAGTGGCGCAAGCAAGAAACCAACGCGCTTAGAAACGGCAGTGATTCGGCATTCTTCTCTCACGTTACACTCACCTATTCACCGGCTCAAATTGAAGGGTTAAACCTAGTACTGGCAGTTGATAACTTTTGGGATGAACGTTTTGAAGAAATTCCCGGTACGCCAGGGCGGGGCGAACAGTATTCGGCTACCGTGACCTATTTTTGGTAGTAGGGAAGTACGCTTATTGTAAGTGCTTACTATTGCTTGGTCTGATTAATTATGAAGTGATAGGATGTATTATATGACAGGCTCTAAGGTGTCATCTAGCCCCAGCGTATCGACGTTGTCAGCGCCTTCTAAGGGCACCGCGAATCTTGACGACTTCGCAGGGCGCTGGCATTTGCGTCGGAAAATTATCCAGCAAAACGGGGATACTTTTTCGTTTGTTGGGACAGCTGCTTTTTGTTGGGAGCCTGCGTGGGAGAAACCGACGCTGAATTATTACGAGCAGGGCGAAGTAACCGCGCCAAATGGAAACATTATGCCTGCCGAGCGCCGCTATTTTTGGCAACAGTCACAGCATGGTGTGTTCGATGTTTTGTTTGACGATGAACGTTATTTTCATACATTTAGTGCGAGCAACCCGAATGCCGAACACTTATGCGGCGATGACAACTACGTAGTGCACTATGACTTCGCAAAGTTGCCAGTGTGGCGCTCAACATGGCAGGTCAAAGGGCCGCGCAAAGACTACACCATGATTAGCGAGTATAGCCCTGCGTAGAGTCGGCTTTGTTGAGGCTTAGAGCTGCTTCTGTTTCTTGCTGTATTGATGAGACATCCAAAGCGCAATGGCAATGATGGCACCGCCAAGAAACAAACGAGAAAAATCAGTGTCTTTTTGCCAAAGCAGTAAATTAACCACCAGCCCTGCTGGAATAAGCGCGTTGTTCATGATGGCTAATGTGCCTCCTGATACTTTCAGTGCGCCTTGATTCCAAAAGTAATACCCAAGCCCCGATGCCACGATACCTAACCACAACAATATGCCCCACTGCTGAGCATTCTGCGGCAGTTGGCTAGTGTTACCAAAAATGAAGAAAGCAGGTAGTGCTATAGCCAGTGCGCCTAAATAAAACCACGCAAACACGTTGTGATAGGGCACTTGTGTTTTGAAGGTGGAGGTGAGTTTTTTATAACCCACCTGTCCTAGCGCAAAGGAAAGGTTAGCACCTTGAACAACGGCAAAGCCAAACCAGTAATTATCGCTAATGCCGTTAAAACGAATAATGGCAGCCCCTGTGGTAGCGATAAGTGCACACAACAAGTAAAACGGGGTGAAGCGCTTAAAGAGTGCGTCGTTTAAAATGGCTACGTAAAGCGGTGTGAAAATGGTGAAAAGCAACACCTCTGGCACGCTTAAAAACAAAAATGCGTGATAAAAAAAGATGTACATTAACCCTAACTGCACAGCACCTAAACTCGCCAGGATCGCCTTTTGTTTAAGGTTTAATAATGCCGGCTTAAGAAAGGGAAGGAAAACCAGTGTGGCGAGCACAATGCGTGTCAAAACAGCAAAATAACTGTCTACTGATCCTGCTAAAAATTCGCCAATAAGCGAAAAGGAAAATGCCCAAAGGACAGTAACTGTTATTAAATAAAACACGCGCTATGCTTCTTTGTAAATTCAACTGCGGCGTAAAATAGGCCATTGCCGCTCGTATATCAACAGTCAGCTTACCCTCTATCAAAACTCTCTTGAGAAGTTTGTGTAACAACGGAAGTTTCGCAATCGCTAGGAATAGTACAGGCGCGACTGTCTTGGGAAAGAGAGCGACCTATTAATACAGGGTAAAGCCAAGCGCCAAAGCATGCACCACATATAGGCGCAATAATAGGTACAATAAAGTAAGGAGTGGCTTTCGCGCCGGAGAGCGCATGCTCCCATCCCGCAATATAGGAAAAGAGCTTTGGACCAAAATCGCGAGCTGGGTTCATGGCAAAACCGGTCAACGGTCCTAAAGACGAACCAATGACAGCGATGACAATACCAATTAGTAGCGGGTTCATGGCTCCACGTGATGCACCGTTGTTTTCATCGCCCAATGCCAGTATTGCAAACATCAACACTGCAGTGATAACGAATTCAACGCCAAAGGCACCCCAGAATGAAAGGGCTTCGTGAGGAAAAGTAGAAAAAATGCTGGCGGTCGCCAGAGCCTCTACACTATCGCGCGAAAGGTTGTGAGTAAGTTCATAGTCTGTAAAAAGTTGATGATATAAGCCGTAGATAAGTGCGGCAGCAGCGAATGCTCCCAGAAACTGAGAAAGGATGAAGGGGCCTACTTTGTGCTTTTCAAAACCATGAAAAAGAGCAAGCGCAATGGTTACCGCAGGATTAATATGTGCACCCGAAACCCCAGCAGTACAATAAATGGCAACAGCTACGCCAAACCCCCAGACAATACTTATTTCCCATTGACCGAACGAAGCACCTGTTAATACCAGTGCTGCAACTGCACCAACACCAAAGAAAATCAGAATCGCCGTGCCTATGAATTCAGCAATACACTGGCGGAAAAGCGTTGGTTCCGTGAGAGGTAACATAATTCATCCTTTAAATCTTTAACCAGTACAACGCGCTGTGCAGAAAAAGAAACGACAGAGTTATGTTAGGGAAAATGAAGGCAGAAAAGCGTTTTATGTTGCGCAATATTGCACTAACTGTTCATCTAACTAACAGGCCGTTTAGTTCTTATTCTGACGCAACCCCAACTTGGACCCATTTATAACCTTTTGGTCTGTCAATGGAAACCACTTCCATCACCACCGAGTGAGGATCCCATGGGATATTGCTTGAGAAGTCAAAGCGACTGAACCAACTGGTCGAAGGTTGTTCCGGAAATATTTTTACACCTGCTGTTGTGATTGGCACTACTACTTTCATGCCGGATTCTAGTGCGTCGAAGCTTGGTATCGGACGAGGGAAAGCTTGTGTGTAAGCCAAGTAGAGTTTGTACTGAACATAGTCGGCTTCACCCTCGGGATTATTTGGATTCTGATTGTAGTCTGATATTCTTTGCGGGAATTCATCACCATAAATTGTAATTGCACCAGTGTATAGCTTTCTTAAGTGAATTAAATCGGAAAATTTTGCGTTTACTAGATATTTTTCAAACGCTTTTGATAGGTTGATCAGTCTTTCTTGTTCTGGGTCATCGCTCTTTAATGTTTGATAAATACTAGGAATTAACTCTGCTAAACGATAGTCGAACGCGCTTTTAAATAACTTATTAAGTAAGGCATCTGAAGCACTCTTAATAAGCTCGATATCTTTGTCGTCGCTCTCAAGGAGTAATACAATTTCATCTATCAACTGTTTAGAAGATATACGCTCATAATCGACTTGCGCATTATCATCTTGGTTTTGCTCGACAGGAGAGGGCTCCGTTGGGGTGTTACCAGGAAGTGGGTCGATTGACGGCTCATGCGGAGACTCTACAAATGGCGACTCAACTAAATTCTCAGCTAATTCAGCATAGTCGGTTTCGAGCTGCTCAATCCGACGAATGTACTCCTCAATTTTTAGCTCTTTCGTACTAGTTGCCGTGGTGTCAACAATACTTCGAACGCTATCTGATGTGTTTTGATTATTGAATAACGCACCATTTGCATTTATCTCAATGGAATTAATAAAAGTAATTAATATGCACGCTGAACCTGCCATTGAAAGTGTAAAAATATTAGTGCGACTAATTTCAAGATCAGGACGTCTTAGTACTAAGTATCCCACAAGTAACAGTATCACTGCTCCCAGAAACATAGCGAACGACATGCCAAGATACGGATATATTTGAGAATATAGTTCAACTTTGTGATTGGTTAATATGAACAAATAGAAAATCGATGCACAAAATATGAAAAGGACTACAAAGAACACTAAAAACAAGAAAAAGTGTGTCCGTCCGGTAATCCCCACATTCAATTCATAAGTTAGCTCCGGCATGGTGCTCTCTTTGCAAAGGAGAATGACCATGCAGCAACATCAACGAAGAGACGTGCAAGACTGGCTCAATTTATTTGACCAACAAAAACAAAGCGGACTCACTGCGGTGGCGTTTTGTCGCCAGCAACAGATTAATGTTCAAACATACTACACTAGGCGTCGTGATATCAGGCTACAGCGAACAAATAGTAAGTTCGTTCAGGTTAAGCGTGAAGTCACTAAAGTTGAGTCATACACTGAGGAAATGGGTGGCGACCTCCTCCTGAAATTGGGAAACGCAGAACTTACCGTGCCAACCACTACTAACCCTCATTGGGTTGCCGCCGTGATGAAGGTATTGGCCGAATGAAGATGTTCGTTGAGCCTGCCGACATTTATTTATACATGGAAATCGTCGACTTCCGTAAATCAATTAACGGCTTACTTGTCGTGGTTGAGCAGGATATGAATCTCAACCCGTTCCGTGATGCATTGTTCGTCTTCTGCAATAAAAAGCGCGATAAGCTAAAAATACTCTATTGGGATAAAACGGGGTTCGCACTCTGGTACAAACGACTTGAGAAGCATCGGTTTAAATGGCCTGTCGATGAGAATTTACAGCAGATGCATGTGAGTGAGCAGCAGTTGCAATGGTTATTATCCGGCTTTGATGTGATTGGCCATCAGCCCTTAAATTACACTGCATCCGGCTTATAACCTGTGATCATAAGTAGCGATTAACGATCGCAAAATTGTCTTAATAATGTCGGGTAATCAGTATCTTATTGCATGATAATAAGGTCATGAATATTGATATCGAAAACTTACCCGACGACCCCGCGACACTGAAAAAGATGTTGTCGCAGGTTATGTCTCGCTATCTATATCTCGAAGAACAGTTTCGTATTGCCCAGCACAAGCAGTTCGGTAAAAGTACTGAAGGCCACCCTGGGCAAGGTGAGTTGTTTAATGAAGCGGAAGAACTGGTCGTTGAATCTGAAACCGCCGAAGAAACGATGAGCTACACCCGCAAAAAGGCGACACGTAAACCGCTGCCTAAAGACCTGCCTCGTGAAGTTATCGTTCACGATATTAGCGACGAAGAAAAAATCTGTGGCTGTTGTGCGGGCGAATTACATCGCATTGGTGAAGATAAGTCAGAGAAGCTTCAGTTTATCCCCGCTCAGGTAAAAGTGATTGAGCATGTTCGTCCTAAATATGCGTGCCGTACTTGTGAAAAAGACGGCATCAGCAATAAGGTGAAGCAAGCGCCAGTGCCTCACAGTGTTATCCCCAAAGGATATGCAACGCCAAGCTTGTTAAGTCAAATCATTACCAGCAAATATCAGTATGGGCTACCGCTTTATCGACAAGAAGCAATGTTTAAACAGCATGGTATCGAGCTAAGCCGTAAAACCATGGCTGATTGGATAGTCCGCTGCGCTGAGTTGTTTAAACCCCTTTATGACCACCTACATAAACACCTGCTGCAACAACCCGTTGTCGCGGCAGATGAAACCACGCTGAAGGTGGTTGAATCTGATAAAGCGACTAGCTATATGTGGCTGTACGCCAGTGGGGCTGACTCACCTGCGGGTAATATACCTGATACAGAAATACCTAATATTGTGCTGTACGACTATCACAATAGTCGCGCAGGGCAATGCGCGGTAGACTTCCTCAAAGGCTATAACGGCTACTTACAAGTGGATGGCTATCAAGGCTATGAGCAAACGCAAGCCACACTCATTGGCTGTTGGGCACATGCACGTCGTAAGTTCATGGAAGCCAAAAAAGGCGCAGGTAAAAAAGGCAGTGGCAAAGCGGATTGGGCACTCAACCATATCCAAAAACTCTACCGCATCGAAACACAGTTAAAAGATAAAACAGTGGAAGTGCGCTACCTCACCAGACAAGAGAAAAGCCTGCCGCTACTCAATCAGCTTCATGCATGGCTAATGAAATCAGTGCAACAGGTGTTACCGAAAACCAAATTAGGTGAAGCAATACAATACAGCTTAAATCAATGGGAAAAGCTAGCGCGCTACACACTCGACGGATTATTGAATATCGATAATAATCGCGCTGAGCGCGCGATTAAACCGTTTGTGATAGGCAGGAAGAATTGGCTCTTTAGCCAAACTGCCACAGGCGCAAACGCCAGTGCGGTTCTCTACAGCATTATCGAAACGGCAAAAGCCAACGACCTCAATGTGTTCGAGTATGTGATGACTTGCCTTGATGAGTTGAGCAAGCCAGAGCCGATTATCGAGCAACTACTACCATGGCAGTTTACTAACCGCTAGGTGGGATTACCGGACGGATACGAGAAATCAATAATTCAAAGTTTGACAAATATCAGCCTGAGGGAAATAAAGCGCTGAAATCCTCTCTTTCGACTCTAGATGTATTTGCTACGAAACTCACCGTGTGGTAATTCCCACAGAGCGCTAGTATCTCTAATTGCTGTTGAACATCCCATGTCTTTTGAAATTGTGCGTAGGTAGTTTCATGGACCTTTGAGTCATCGCAAATTTCGTCAACACATTTTAATAATAGTGATTGTCGTTTTGCCCAGACTGGGTCTGTGCTGCATCCTGTTTTAGTTTTAGCGACTTGCTCTTTAGACAAACCAGCAGCCTCTGAAAAAACGCTAACATGCAGTCCCCACTCGTATTCACAGTTGAGATTAGCCGTGACTCTCAAGATAACTAATTCTCTTTCATTTGCGCTTAGCGGGCTTCCCTCGTCGAGCAAATTAACTACTCCTTTCCCAGCTAAAAATCTAAGACTATTGGCGAATACTCTGAATAGCTTAAGAGTGTAACCATTCGGACCTTTAGGGTAGTTCATTAATATCGCTTCAACGTCTTTATTAAATGGTGACCGTATAGGGTTTAGTTTATGCATCATATCTACTCTCAATTTATGCTATCATTTTTGTAGCATAGCATTTGGCTACAAAATGTGTAGCAAAAAGTGAGTTTAAGAGTCATGAAAGAAGTAGGCAAATCCGCTAGAGGTTCCTCAACTGGAAAACCAATAATGGTTTTATTTGATGTTTTGGGTGAGCGATGGTCATTGAGAATACTATGGGAATTAAGTCAAACGAGATTAAACTTTAGAGGCCTTCAAGAAAAGTGCGGAAACATATCCCCAACAGTATTGAATAAACGCTTGAAGCAATTTCGAGCGCTAAATTTTATTGACCATAACAGTGAAGGTTATGGGTATACAGAGTTTGGTAAACAATTAAGCTGTCATTTGTTGGCCCTAGAGAGTTGGGCTAACCAATGGGCAAAAAATCAGGCTGAGGGGCAGAACGATTAGGAAGCCTTACGGTTCCTTCACGATTAATCAAAACGTATTAAAATTAGGAGTGGTTTTCATAGTTTATCAGACAAAAAGATCAAGTTTGGCGAATATGAAAAGTCTCCAATTCACAATAGATGTATAGCGTTATCCCTAATTGCAAAAGTTCTCGTCATTGGTTGATTGTTTTAAAATGTCACGAGCTGATGACTCTCTGTTCACCGATAAGCGCCAAGTTGTCGTATTAACGGAATTGTTCAAAGGTTTGCTCCTGGTGCTTTAACTAGATCTCCGGCTGCATTAAAAACAAACAGTTTGTGTGACGGTATGTAAATTTTAATTTTCGTGTCAGGGCTATAATCATGAACGCCCGATAAGTTCATTAGTAAGTTTATGTTGCTACCAACTGTATGAATGAGGGTTTCTGAACCACTTATCTCTGCTATATTAACTCGCATCGATATTTCCAGGTCGTCATCACTTATTGGTACTAAGCTTACATGACTGGGCCTTATAGCTAAGATATAGTTATTAATCGGGAGTTGTTCTAGTATTCTTGTTTTCGGAAACCTTTGAACTTCGCCGATTACTAACTCATGTGAGGTAATTTCGCCTTGAAATATATTTAGGGGCGGATCAGATAGTATCTGCGCGGCTGTAAGATTTATTGGATTTCTGTATATCTCAGAAATATCGGAGGCTTGAAGTATTTCACCTTTGTGTAGAAGTATTGCTTTGCTTCCGAGTTGCAATGCTTCATTTGGCTCTGCCGTCGCGTAAACGCAAACGGTATTCTTTGAGCGAAAAAGCTGCTTGAGTTCATTTCTAAGCTCTTCCCTCAACTTGTAATCTAAATTAACTAGAGGCTCATATAAGCAAATTAGTTTCGCATCTTTAACAAGTGCTCGCGCTAGAGCGGTTCTTTGCTGTTGCCCTCCAGATATTTCATTCGGTAACCGATTGAGGCAAGATTCAATTCGAAGTTTTTTAGCGATATCGTATACGGCTTTTCGGATTTGTGTTTTGGGGATCTTGAGCACGCGTAATGGAGAGGCAATATTTTCATAAACCGTTAGGTGCGGGTAGTTTATGAACTCTTGATGGACCATTGCGGCATTTCGCTTTTGAGTAGGGACTTTCGACGCATCCTTTCCGTCAATGAGGATAGTGCCAGAGGTTGGTTTGATAATTCCCAAAAGTAACTTACAGATAGTGACCTTCCCGGCATCATCTGTTCTGTCACTTAAAAGTATCGTGAAACTACCAGACGGGAGATCCATCGAGATATTGTATACTGGCTCCGATGCATCTCCACTGTATGAAACGTTCTTAAATACTATCGACACTAACTACACAAGTTCTTTCAAAAATAAAAACTTGATATTAACTTAATCCGATCTTTTTGAACACCTCAGCGTTAATAACGATACTACATATGCTACTAGCTAACCTGCACTCTTTTGATTGACTTAACCCAACCATCATATAGGGAATCCCGATGCTCCTTAGACATTTCCGAAGAAAATCGTTTCTCGACTTGCCATTTCTCTGACAACGACTCCAGTGAATTGAAAACTCCTACGTGCAGTCCAGCGAGGAAAGCGGCTCCCAGAGCTGTAGTTTCAGTAACTAGTGGTCTATCAACTGATGCACCTAAAACATCAGCTAAAAACTGCATTGCCCAATTATTAGCTACCATTCCTCCGTCGACTCTAAGAACAGTAGGACGTACACCATCTTTTTCCATCGCTTTTTGAAGGTCTTTAGACTGATAACATACAGATTGTAGTCCTGCGGTTACGATTTCTTTGATTCCTGTATCTCGTGTTAACCCAAAAATTGCACCTCTCGCGTTAGGGTCCCAATATGGTGCTCCTAGGCCAGTAAACGCAGGTACCATATAAACACCATGTTCGAGAGATGAATCTTTGGCTAATGGCTCAGCATCCGCCGCTTTTTCAATGAGTTTCAATCCATCCCTTAACCATTGAATTGTAGCTCCTGCAACAAAAATACTGCCTTCAATTGCATAAGTAGGTTTGCCATCAAGCTGATAAGCAATAGTTGTTAATAATCGGTTTGACGACTTAAGTGCTGTGTCTCCTGTGTTTAACATCATAAAGCATCCCGTACCATATGTACTTTTCGCCATACCCTTATGGAAACAAGCTTGACCAAACAATGCTGCTTGTTGATCTCCAGCTATACCTGCGATTGGGATAGCACTGCCTAAGATACTCTCGCATGTGTGCCCAAAGGAGTCCGAGGAATTCATCACTTCAGGGAGGATACTCTCTGGGATCCCGAATAATTCGAGCAATTCCAAATCCCATTTCGAATCATGAATGTTGTACAGCATTGTACGCGAGGCGTTCGTCGCGTCGGTTTTGTGAGACTCTCCATTTGTTAACTTCCAAAGCAAAAATGTGTCAACAGTGCCGAATGCTAATTGACCGGCTTCTGCTTTCTCTCGCGCTCCATCGACGTTATCAAGAATCCATCTTATTTTAGTTGCTGAGAAGTAAGGATCAATAAGTAGTCCAGTCTTTGCGACTATAAAGTCCTCTAAGCCATCATTTTTCAGGTTTTCGCAATATTCGGTCGTTCTTCTGTCTTGCCATACAATTGCTCTGTAAATGGGGATTCCGGTTCGTCGGTCCCAGACAACTGTTGTCTCTCTTTGGTTTGTGATCCCTATGGCCTTAACGTTGCTAACGTCGGTACCTGACTCTTCAATTGCTAACGTTGTGGTCTCAAGGACCGACCCCCAAATATCTTCAGGGTCATGTTCGACCCATCCGTTGTCAGGAAAATGTTGCGGAATCTCCTTCTGTGCTGAGCCCAGAGATAGCCCATCACTGTTAAAGAGTATGGCTCGTGAACTTGTTGTACCTTGATCAATAGCTAAGATTATATCGGCCATGGAAACACCATTTAATTTCGTATTTATTCGATTATGTTCGATTGTGTTCTTTAATACACGGTAACTGTTCTTTACCGCAAATTTCAAGACTTTTTTATGATTGTTTAACAAACAATGATTCGACTATGATGCCCCTGAGTGATCCGATAACCTTTCGTGTTTTTGATACTCGATCCTTCGATTGTGTTGAACTGGCATCTGAAGGTTGCATGGTTTGATGCTATGCAAATACATTCCATCAGAAAAGAGTGTGATTCCTAACTATCTGTTATAAATAACTATTGCAGCAATTTAACTACACCATAAATGCGAAGTCCCACTGGTGGTCACACTGAACAGACATGGTCGCAGTCTGAGAAACCTCCTATATGAAACAAAACGAATAAGGGGAAACTCGTTTGTCTTATCTACTTTTTTCTAATTACCACTTATATTAAGAAAACGTTAAAATTTTCTTTATTGTTCGTTTGTGTTCGTATATATTCGTTTTAGATCAAAAATTATACGAGTGTTGATATGGCTAATAATGCAAACTTAAGTAGCGACTACGACATTTTTGTTGTTGGTGGTGGAGTCAATGGCGTCGGTATAGCACTTGATGCACAGGGGCGAGGCTTGAAAACGGGATTGTGCGAGATGAACGATTTGGCGTCAGCTACATCGTCCAATAGCTCGAAGCTGATCCATGGCGGACTCAGGTATCTAGAATACTACGAGTTCCGACTAGTCAGAGAAGCGCTTGCTGAGAGAGAAACACTCCTCAAGGTTGCACCACACATCATGTGGCCAATGCGTTTCCGATTACCACACCGGCCACATCTAAGACCTGCACTGTTAATCCGGATGGGACTATTTTTATACGACAACCTTGCCAAACGTGCAACATTGAAAGGCTCGAAGTCGATCAGCTTTAAACGGACCAACACTCTCCAGTCTCATCTGATTAAGGGGTTTGAGTATTCTGACGGCTGGGTAGACGATGCTCGACTTGTAGTATTAAATGCTCTCGCAGCAAAAGAGCGTGGCGCAGACATTTTCACACGAACAAAGTGTGTCGGTGCAAGACGAGATTCAAACCGTTGGGTAATTACGTTGAAAGACTCGATTACTTCCGCCACAACTGAAGTTACGGCGAAGGCAATTGTCAATGCAGCAGGTCCTTGGGTATCGAAATTTTTTGATGAGTCTTTAGAAGACAATGCACCCAAGCAAATTAGAATGGTCAAAGGGAGCCACATCGTTGTCCCTAAAATCCATGATGAGCCAGAGGCGTACATTTTACAAAATGAAGATGGTCGGATTGTGTTTGTTATTCCCTACGAGCAGAATTTTTCGCTCATTGGAACAACTGATGTAGAGCACAAAGGGGATCCCAGTGACGCGTCGATTTCCAAAGAAGAGATAGATTACCTAGTTCACGTCACCAATGAACATTTTACCTCTCAAATTACTCCAAAGGATATTATACATTCATACTCGGGCGTTCGACCACTCTTGGACGATGAAGCAGAAAATCCAGATGCAGTCACCAGAGATTACACTTTTGAATATGATGCAAGCGATTCGAGAGCACCACTGTTGTCAATTTTTGGCGGGAAAATAACAACATATAGAAAACTAGCACAAGCAGCGGTAGACAAGCTATGTGAAGAATTTCCTGAAGCTACACGCTGTAAGACCGCAAGTGAACCGCTTCCTGGTGGTAATTTTCAGGACCAAGCGATGCTACTCGACCAATTTGTTCTCTCATATCCATTCATCGACACATCTGTACTTGAACGGTATGTTCGCACATATGGCACGAGAGCTACTTTGTTCTTGAAAGGAGTAGCTGACACCAGCGACTTAGGACAAAATTTCGGTCACGGGCTGTTTGAGGTTGAAGTGAATTATCTGATCGAAAAAGAATGGGCGCTGACTATAGATGACATCATTTGGAGGCGCACAAAGCTTGGTTTAGTGCTAAGTGATTCCCAAGTAGCGTCGTTAGAGTCATTCCTTGAATCTGTTCATAAGGCTACAGAAAAAACGAAAACAGCCTAGGGTTCTCCAATCGTGAAAGAAAAAAAAGAAAATGTCGGATTAGTTGAACGGCTCGAGCAGTTAGAAACATGTCCTGAGTTAACACTCCTTGTTTACAGCATAATGAAAGGATGCCAACGCATAGCTGGTTTGGCTAGTTGTCCACACGCTGAAGACATCATTGGAGATGTCGGCGAGGTGAACATTCAAGGCGAAGCTCAAAAGAAGCTTGATGTACTGAGCAATCAAATTCTCAAAGATGCTATTTCAAAATCAGGTGTTGTGAGGGCGCTCGCGTCAGAAGAAGAGGAGTCTGTTGTTGAGTGTACTGATGGGGCTGCCTATTTAGTGAGTTTTGACCCGCTTGATGGTTCCTCTAACATCGACGTAAACGGTTCGATAGGTACAATTTTCTCAATTACGTCTGTGGAAAAAAGTAGCGTGCTGAATGAGTCAAGTTTCCTGAGGAGTGGTAGAGCGATTGTCTCAGCGGGTTATGTACTCTATGGGGCTTCTGCAGTTGCAGCAATCTCTGTAGGAAAAGGTACTGATTTGTACTCATTGAACAAGCAAGAAAACACTTTTGTATTAAGTCACCCCTGCATCCAAATTCCGCCCTGCTCTAATGAAGTAGCGTTGAACATGATGAACCAGAGATTATGGGACGATGGATTTAAAGCATATGTATCAGATTTGCTACAAGGAGCCGATGGTCCCAGGCAGGTTGACTTTAAAATGAGATGGTTTGCATCAATGGTCGGAGATTTACATCGAATATTTGTAAGAGGCGGATGTTTTGCTTATCCGAGATTGAAGTCCTCTCATGGTTGGAAGTCTAAGTTGAGAATTTTATATGAAGCAGCTCCGATGGCATTTTTGATCGAGCAGGCGGGAGGGGAAGCAACAAACGGCTTTGAATCTATTCTCGATATTGTGCCGGGTAATATACATCAAAGAGACGCAGTAATAGTCGGTTCCAGTGAAGAGGTAAAAATCTGTTCATCATATATTCAAGGCTTATGTTAATGGGCTTACGAACGTCGTTCTATTTCCAGCTTGTTGTACTCTCGTTCAGAAGGGAAGAGGACTTATTATGAGATTGCTTGATGCGAAGTTGTCCGAAGACGGGTGCTCAACAGAGTTGCTAAGCGTTATAAAAACCGTCTTAGCTGGCTGCAAAAAGATTTCTAACATACTATCGTCTGGTGATTTTAGTTATATACCGCTGGATTCATTTGGTGTTCAACAAGTTAATGAAAAAGAACCCCTCAATACAATCTCAAATAACATTCTCAAAGATCTACTCGTCGACCTTTGTGTCGTGAAAGCTGTAGCCTCCAAAGAAGAAGAGCAAATACTATCGATAAATGAGGAGGGTAAGTTTCTCGTTAGTTTCGACCCACTTGACGGATACTCGAATGTAGAAGTTAATGGACCCGTCGGTACTATTTTTTCCATCACGTCATCCACAGACTGGTTATCTTCTTTCAACGAACAACAATTCAATAAGCCTGGAGAGCTAATACGGGCCGCAGGCTTTGTGCTATATGGTCCAGCTACATCGCTAGTCTTGACAACGGGAACAGGTACTCACATCTATACGTTCTCTAGAGAGTTCGGAGACTTTGTCCTTTGGAGAGAGAACATCGCTATACCAAAAGATTCGCGAGAGTTTTCTGTAAATCTTGCTAGACAAAGATACTGGCCTGAAAATGTAAAAAAGTACGTTAAGCATTTCACTGACGGGCGTTATGGTGTTGGCAGAAAGGACTACAGTCTCCGATATGTAGGCTCTTTTGTAGGAGAGGTGTATAGAATTTTGTGTCGTGGTGGTGTGTTTCTGTATCCTCAAGAAGGAACACGAAGGCAGTACTTAGGGAACGGGAAATTGAAGTTATTGTACAAGGTGATGCCAATGGCGTTCATTGCTGAGCAAGCCAATGGTTTGGCTTATGCCGATCAAATGAGGGTACTAGACATCGTACCAAACTCTGTAAAACAGCGAGCTCCACTCATAATAGGGTCTAAAAATGAAGTAGAGCGCTATTTCAAAAATGAAAAACAAGGAAAAAGTAATGCGCAAGAATAAACTCATAGTTGCAAATTGGAAAGTAAACGGTTCTACCTCGCTGTGCGAAGAATATAAAATACTATGTGATTGGCAGGGCCAAGCGACCCTGGTGGTGTGTCCGCCATATCCCTACTTAAGCCAATTTAATCCGCATAAGGCTCATATTGGCACTCAAAATGTTAGCATTTATCAATCAGGATCTCATACTTCTCATGTTTCTGTGAATATGTTGAAAGAATTTGGTTGTGAATACGCAATTATCGGTCATTCAGAGGTACGAGAAACGTTTGGGGACAGTGATGTTATCATCAGAGCAAAGGCAAGATTACTACTAAATGAGATGATCACTCCAATTATTTGTGTTGGTGAGGATGAATCAGTTAGAAACAACGGTCAGCACTTTAGTTTTGTGAAGAGCCAGTTGAAACAGGGACTGCCTTACCTAGAGTTTGGAGAGAACGTTCGGGATATTGTAATAGCATATGAACCAATTTGGGCAATTGGTTCGGGTAAAACTGCAACATTGGCGCAAATTGAGGAGATGGCAAAAGAGATACACACGATTGTAGGTAATTTCTATCAACACTTTAGCCAACTCCGTATAACAGTACTCTATGGTGGAAGCGTTAAACCGGACAATGCAAAAGAGATATTAGGTCTACCTAGCGTTGACGGCCTCCTTATCGGAGGGGCGTCATTGGTGCCGAAAAATATGGAACAAATTTTATCATTTTGCTGATTTTACGAATGACAACGTATGGAAAGCTTAGGTGCCAGATTAATCTGACTTTTTTGTTACATAATAGTGCGTGGACTTCAATTAAGAAACTATTCGTAGTCAGAGCATAGTTTACTGCGTTTGCAGAAACAGCGTGCTACTTGAGAGCTATGGAGTTTGATGATGACCTTCGCTTGTTAATTAGAGCACACACAGTTTTATGCCCTCTCTGCCTGGGGAAATATAAATTCAAAGTGGTGTTTTCTGGTTTCAAACTTTGATCAGAGGCCGGTGAATGTCTACAAATACCGGAATTTGTTGTAAGGTTTTTTCTAGTTTGCAGCTGTTGTGCGTTATTGCGGTTGATGATTTTGTGCTTGTTCTTTATCAGAATATTGGATTTTGATATCTGAATATGCTTTCAACTCTATGAGAGACCTATTTCTCTGAGTCTTTTATACAGAGTATTTCTACTTATCCCGAGAGCTGCTGCAGTTTTAGACTTATTCCCATTGAACCTTGTGTAAACTGAAATTAGCTCGTCTTTGTCGTTGGATTTTTTTCGAGCTGCTATTTCACTTGGGTTTTCAGATGTTACATTTATGGAGGCAACAGGTATCGTTTGTTCGTCATTTTTATTCACATCTTGCAAAAAGTCCTCAGGTAAGTGCCATTCTTGTATTGGCTCATTATCAGCCATTGCTTGAGCTATTTGAAGCACGCTTATTAATTGTCTGACGTTGCCCGGCCACGGGTGATTATTGAAGAGATTGAGTATTTTATCTGAAAGTGGAAAAACCAATTCACTCCCATGTTGCAGCGCATTCACTTGTTGAAATAATTGTCTTCTGTCTCTCCGTTCTCGAAGCGGAGGAAGATGGATATTAAGACCGCTCACTCTGTAAAAAAGATCCTGCCGGAAATTGCCATTATCAATTTCCTTTTTCAAATCTCTATTCGTCGCAGAAACTAGTTTTATGTCTACCTCATAGGATTCTGTTGAGCCAAGCGGCGTTACAGTTCTTTCTTGCAATACTCTTAGTAACCGCCCTTGAACATTTAGCGGCATTTCTCCAATTTCATCGAGAAAAAGTGTCCCACCATTTGCCTTTCTTATCAGACCAATCGAGCCCTTAACGTTGGCGCCGGTGAATGCCCCTTTTTCGTATCCGAAAAGCTCGGATTCAACGAGATCGTTTGGAATTGCAGCGCAATTCACTGCAACAAGTGGGAACTGTTGCCTAACACTATAGTTATGTAAACACTGAACAAAAACTTCCTTTCCAACTCCGGTTTCTCCATGTACGAGTATTGGTAAGGCTTTGTTGACAATTCGTTTTGCTTGGCTTATCTGCTTATCAACGAAGGGATCGCCAAATGAAAAGGTATCAAGGGTTACCCTGTTGTTTTTATTATCGCTTTGACTGTCATTGCTTACATCACTTTCGGTGCGTACGGAAAAATTAATTTCTTCTCGTTTTGATTTATTACGAAGATTTAGTTTAATGACTGGTCGCTTGAGCTGACCATACATTTTATATTTACCGACTGCGGTAACCTCGAAGATTATACCCTCGGGTTGATTTCTTAAATCTCTGATGGTTACGTTCAATATATCTTCGATGTGTACTTTCAACAACTCAAATTTGAGTAGTGTTTCCGCGCGATTATTTGCTGCTACTACTCTCCCAATGTCGTCGAATATTATTAATCCAGACCACTGACTATCGACATTTTCAGCATTTGTATTGAAGGTGAAAATATAGTGGTTCTGGTTGTGCTGATTGAACAGCAGTCTATTTTCAATTCCTTGAGACATCAATTTGACAAGCCCGAGGGTGTGAGCTTGCGGTAAGTAGGAGTCACTTGTGATATCGAGCATACCAATGAGCTGTCGGTTTGCATCATAAATTGGTGCTGCAGAACCAACCATAAACCTATTTATCTTAAAATAGTGTTCGTCTCGCTGTACCTGAATGGCCTTACCAGTGACTAATGAGGTTCCGATAGCATTTGTACCGATAAACTTCTCATTCCAGTCTACGCCTGCTTCGAAGAAGGGTTTGTGCTTGTTAGGCAAAAATCTTTTATCTCCCCAACTATTTAGCGCGAAACCGTTATTATCGGTTAGTATTATTAGGCAGTTTGCATTTGATAGGATGTTTTGGTAATAAGGAAGCACTTCTGAATTCGTTGTTACAACTAACTCTCTATATATCTGGCTCAGATCTTTTATCTCACTTAAAGGAAGCGACTCTAGTATAGGCTCTTCGCTTTGCGTAAGACCGTGTTCTGCACACCGACGCCATGACTCTTTGATTATTTTTTCGCTTTGCATGCTATTGTGCTTCTTACATCTAACTACAACTCAGACCTTGCTTCTCATCACATCGGTGTTAACAAACTTAACATTCAACACTGATGTATCGCCTCAAATTCGTATCTGAATTCTTGATACGCTCATCACTCAATAATATCTGTTAACTGTTACAAAGGCTACTTTTTGTTCATATATAACGGGTGATGTATTTTTTGATATTAAAATCAATAGCTTATTCTATTTCTTGAAATGGTTAATTGACAGTCTTAATAATTGTTGTTCAATTTGATGACACTAAGGTTGTTCAATATTGAACAAAAAAATGAACAATGAACAATAACATTTCGTTTACTTTTGAACACACTTACACAAAATGATTGTAAACTGGATGTGTCGCTCAGTTTGGTGCTAAATAAAATAAATTCATAAATATCAATGCTATATGATTTGCCAAAAGTGTTCATGATAGAAATGTTAAAAACTTGGCCTACTATCTGCAAAAATTCTTCACAGTTTATTTAAATTAGAACCGCACCATAGGGGGGATAATGTCATTAGAATTAAAAAACGTTAGCCACGTCGTAGGGGCTGAAACGTATCTAGATGATATAAGCGTAACGCTCAACCAAGGCTCGTTTAATGTGCTGCTTGGTAGAACGCTAGCTGGGAAAACTACGTTGATGAGAATCATGGCGGGTATAGAGGCTCCCACAAGCGGCTTAATAGTGATGGACGGTGTGGATGTGACGGGAGTACCTGTTCAACAACGCAACATTTCAATGGTTTATCAACAGTTCATTAATTACCCAAATCTAACAGTGTTTGAGAACATCGCGTCGCCGTTAAGGTTAGCGAAAATCAAAGAGAGTGAGATTACAAGAAGGGTAAAAGAGACCGCTGACATTCTTCAAATTTCACAGTTCCTTAATCGATTTCCGTTAGAGCTATCTGGAGGTCAGCAACAAAGGACTTCAATGGCTCGTGCGTTAGTCAAAGACGCGAGTTTGATTCTGTTTGATGAGCCACTCGTTAACCTCGATTACAAACTTCGTGAAGAACTCAGAGCTGAGTTACGAACGATTTTCAAAGAGCGAAATTGTATAGCTGTTTATGCAACAACAGAGGCTAACGAAGCTCTGGCGCTTGGCGGTGAAACAACGCTTCTCCACGAGGGTAAGCTATTACAGAATGGAAAGTCTCAGAGCGTTTATAAGTTTCCAGAGCGGATTGAGTCTGCAAAACTATTCAGTGAGCCTCCCATGAATCTTGTGCCTGGTTCATTGACAGAAAATGAAATTAGTTTTGACGGTAGCGTTCACTTTCCTATTGATGATTCCATGAAGGTATTACCTAAAAAAGACTATGTCTTTGGTATCCGTCCCAATCATCTAAGTTTGTCACCAGTTAGTGATAAGGATATTGAATTATCCATGATTGTTGAGCTTGCTGAAATCAGTGGCTCCGAAACGTTTATCCACGTATACAAAGACGGCTTTTCGCTAGTGTTGCAGCTAGAGGGTGTTGTTGATTTGCATATCAATAGTCAAATAAGTGTCTATCTGCCACCAAACAAGCTTTTTGTCTTCGATAAAAATGGAAAAACAGTTAAGTTTCCCAGCGCGGAAGTGGAGGTATAAACGTGGCTGAAATACATCTTAAATCTCTTGCTCATAGCTACAGTAAGAACCCAACAAACTCATCTCACTATGCTATCAGGGAGATGGATCATATTTGGGAAGACGGCGGCGCTTATGCACTGCTAGGCCCGTCAGGTTGTGGAAAAAGTACACTGCTCAATATTATCTCAGGCCTCCTTTCTCCTTCAGAAGGGCAAGTTCTTTTTGACGGAGTGGAGGTTAACAATATTCCGCCAGAAGATAGGAACATTGCTCAGGTCTTCCAATTTCCTGTGATATACGATTCGATGACCGTATTCGACAATTTGGCTTTCCCACTTAGAAACATGAAGGTACCCGAAGTTAGAGTAAACACAAGGGTTAACGAAATTGCTGAGGTGCTTGAGTTAAACGATTTATTGTCCAAGAGAGCTAAGAATCTTACGGCTGATGAGAAGCAGAAAGTATCGATGGGGCGCGGGCTTGTAAGAAGTGATGTATCAGCAATCCTTTTCGATGAGCCGCTAACTGTTATAGATCCGCATCTAAAGTGGAAGTTGCGTAGAAAGCTAAAGCAAATCCATGAGCAATTCAATATTACCATGGTGTACGTGACGCATGACCAACTAGAGGCGTCTACTTTTGCAGATAAAATAGCGGTTATGTATGGTGGTCAGATCGTCCAGTTCGGTACACCGCGAGAGTTGTTTGAGCGTCCAAATCATGCATTTGTCGGGTATTTTATTGGTAGCCCGGGTATGAACTTGGTCGAGGTAGAGCGATGGGAAGGCGGTGTTGTTTTTAACTCTACGCGAGTTCCCTTGGACGATTCTATAAATGCAATCCTTAACGAGTCCACGTCCACTAATATCAAAATCGGCATTCGCCCCGAATTTGTACATGTTTGGGAAGAACCTACTGACGGCGCGTTCGAGTGCAACCTCAAGGTAGTTGAGGACCTAGGCACGTACAAAATTTTAACCATCGAACTTGATGGTGTTGAATTCAAGGCGCGAATCGAGGAAGACGCTCCCGTGCCAGCTCAAAAAGTTTACATTAGTTTCCCAGAGCAATGGTTGAAAGTGTATTTAGATGAGTATCTTGTGGATCCAAACTTTGAGGCATTGGAGGGCTCACAGTAATGAATAAAGTTCAAAATAATAAAGCGTGGTTGCTTGTTTTACCGGTCTTTGTGCTGGTCGCTTTTTCAGCGATCATACCGATAATGACGGTTGTTAACTACTCTGTGCAGGATATCTTTGATCAGAACAACGCTTATTTTGTAGGTGCTGAGTGGTATCGAGAAATGTTGAGCAGTCCAAGATTGTTTGATTCTTTGTCGCGTCAATTTGGATTCTCTTTTGCTGTTTTGGCAATACAAATCCCACTTGGGATCGGTGTTGCTTTGATGATGCCATCCAAAGGGCGTATGGCTGCTGTTTGGTTAATTATCGTAGCAATCCCGCTACTTATCCCTTGGAACGTTGTGGGAACTATTTGGCAAGTATTTAGCAGAGAGGACATAGGTTTGTTCGGCTGGTCAGTCAATGCTATCGGTATCGACTACAATTACGCGTCTAGTCCTTTCGCTGCGTGGTTCACTGTGGTCTTGATGGATGTATGGCATTGGACTTCTTTGATAGCGCTCCTTTGCTACTCTGGACTCAGAGCCATTCCGGAAGCCTTCTATCAAGCAGCGAGAATTGATAGAGCCTCTCGTTGGGCAATATTCCGATACGTACAGCTACCAAGATTAAGAAGCGTTTTGATCATCGGCGTACTTTTACGATTCATGGATAGTTTCATGATTTACACAGAGCCGTTTGTTCTAACGGGCGGTGGTCCAGGAAACTCAACAACGTTCTTAAGTCAGGAGCTAACAAAGATGGCGATCGGGCAGTTTGACCTGGGACCAGCTGCTGCGTTCTCACTCATCTACTATCTGATTGTGCTTTTAGTCTGCTATTTGTTTTTCACAATCATTACACATCAAGACAAAGTTAAATAGGGAAGGCCGATGGAAGACAACAAATATAAGAAGTTTGGTATATCAGCTTTCGGTGTGTTTCTTTTCTTACCGATATACTGGTTAATCAATATGTCATTCAAGACAAATGAAGAAATATTGGGGGGGCTAACGTTATGGCCGCACAACTTTACGTTTGACAATTACATTCAAATCTTTAGTGACCCGTCGTGGTACATGGGTTATGTAAATTCAATTGTGTATGTATGTATTAACTTGGCTATAACGCTTGCTCTGGCACTACCTGCTGCATATGCATTTAGTCGTTATAAATTTATAGGTGACAAGCATCTGTTCTTTTGGCTACTCAGTAACAGAATGGCGCCTCCGGCAGTATTCTTGTTACCTTTTTTCCAGCTATATAGCTCAGTGGGTCTGTTTGATACACACATAGCCGTTGCACTGGCACATTGTTTATTTTCTGTACCTTTAGCCGTTTGGATCCTAGAAGGGTTTATGTCTGGGGTACCAAAAGAGGTTGATGAGATTGCATATATTGATGGTTACAGCTTTCCGAAGTTCTTTGTGAAAATTTTCCTACCAATGATTCGGTCGGGTATCGGTGTTACTGCATTCTTTTGTTTTATGTTCTCGTGGGTTGAGCTATTGCTCGCTAGAACGCTAACTTCTGTTGAGGCGAAACCAATTGCAGCCATTATGACTCGGACGGTTGGTGCTGCTGGTATTGACTGGGGGCTTTTAGCTGCCGCTGGTGTACTAACAATAATCCCAGGCGTCGTAGTCGTTTGGTTCGTAAGAAACCATGTTGCGAAGGGTTTCGCACTGGGTAGAGTTTAGGTCGTCAGGTTGGAGAATAAATTATGAATTGGATGGCGTGGACACCATTAACTGTAGCTTTCTTTTGCGTCATTGCGATGATACTTATCGGGATGACTATTTTTGAAGTAAAGAGGCCGTGTAAGGAAAGAAAAGGCTTTCTACCCATAGAGACAACGCGCGGTGACCGTTTGTTCATAGGGCTTTTGGCTAGCGGTTACATACACCTAGCGTTTATCGCATTTACACAACTATCACTATACATTGCGCTCGCGTTGTCTGTGGTGTGGTTAGTGTCCGTATTGAGGTGGGGATAAAAAGTGAATTTAGGAGCACTGGCCAATCTAAATTGGGAAAAGAGCAGCCAGTGCACCTAAAAACCTGCGTAAGCGCAGGAAGCGACGTGTCGATGTGACTCGACACCAACTGCTGTAAAATTCACACAGTATGCTACTGGACGGAGTTTATCAGCAAAATATAACAATCTCAAAATAATGAGGTCATTAAACATGATACTAAAAAGACTCAAACTGGCTGTATTTGTAAGCTCAGCGCTCACACTCGGAGCAACATCACTGGCAGCCATTGCTGATCCGTCTACAGATATTGCGGAACGACTGATTTCAACAGAATTCACGGAGTCGACACTCACTAAGCAAGAGCAAATGGAAGAGTTAATGTGGTTCGTTAATGCCGCTAAACCTTTTCAGGGAATGACAATAAATGTAGCGTCTGAAACGATTGCTACTCACGAGTATGAATCTCAGGTTTTAGCACGCGCGTTTAGTGAACTCACCGGTATTACTGTCGTCCACGATTTAATCCAAGAAGGTGATGTTGTTGAAAAACTGCAAACTCAAATGCAATCTGGCCGTAACATTTATGACGCGTACATTAATGATTCCGATCTTATTGGGACTCATTTCAGATATGGGAAAGTGGTTCCTGTGTCAGATATGATTGAAAACGAAGCCAAAAACCTGACACTGCCGACTCTAGATCTGCAGGACTTTATTGGTCTCGACTTTACAACAGGACCAGACGGTAAGTTGTACCAACTACCTACACAGCAGTTCGCTAATTTGTACTGGTTTAGGGCTGATTGGTTTGAGCGCGAAGACCTTAAAAAGCAATTTAAAGAAATTTATGGGTATGAGCTTGGCGTACCACTTAATTGGTCGGCTTATGAAGATATTGCGGACTTTTTTACCAATACTGTTAAGAGTCTAGATGGTGAGCGTGTATACGGTCATATGGACTACGGTAAGAAGGATCCTTCACTAGGTTGGAGGTTTACTGATGCATGGTTCTCAATGGCTGGTGCGGGTGATGCAGGGTTACCGAACGGGATTCCGGTAGATGAGTGGGGAATTCGAGTCGAGGGTTGTAGACCTGTTGGCGCGAGTGTTTCTCGAGGCGGAGCAACCAATGGTCCGGCGGCTGTGTATGCGACAACTAAATACGTTGACTGGCTGAAGGACTATGCGCCACCACAAGCGCAAGGAATGACTTTTTCCGAGGCTGGGCCAGTTCCTTCTCAAGGTAATGTTGCGCAACAGATTTTTTGGTATACCGCTTTCACCGCGGCTATGACTACTCCTGGTTTACCTGTCGTTAATGACGATGGTACACCAAAATGGAGAATGGCTCCGTCTCCCAAGGGGCCATACTGGGAAGAGGGTATGAAGTTGGGGTATCAAGATGCTGGTGCGTGGACGTTTATGAGTTCCACACCTGAAAAGCGTCGTCTTGCTGCTTGGCTATACGCTCAGTTTACTGTTTCAAAAACGGTTTCACTAATGAAGACGTTGAATGGCTTAACACCTATTCGTGAGTCTGACCTCAACTCTGATCAAATGACAGAAGCTGCACCTAAGCTTGGCGGGCTTGTAGAATTCTATAGAAGCCCAGCACGATCGCAGTGGACACCTACCGGAACCAATGTTCCAGACTATCCGAAACTTGCACAGCTGTGGTGGCAGAATGTTGCTGAAGCAGCAAGTGGCGAGAAAACTCCACAAGAAGCACTAGACAACCTTGCTCGGGCACAGGAGCGAGTTATGCAAAGGCTTGAAAGAGCTAATGTTCAAGGCGAGTGCGGTCCTAAACTCAATGAAGAGCGTGATCCAGAATACTGGTTAAACCAGCCTGGTGCACCTAAAGCACGTTTGGAAAATGAGAAGCCACAAGGCAGAACTATTGCCTATGAGGAACTTCTAGAGAGCTGGAAAGCTGATTAGTTTTCAATCGTAGCCAACATTTAAAATTTCTACCCTCTGTTTCTCTCAGAGGGTAGAAATTTAGCGAGACTGCAGATGGTGCTTCCATCTGCTGCGCTCTCGCTCGCAAGAATAAAGGTAACAAAAATGATTAATTTCTCAAAAAACTCAACTTCAAAAGCGTTGTTCGTATTGACGTCGGCAGGCGTTTTTGCCTCCTCTCAGGCGTTAGCCGGTGTATCTCTGGAATCAGACGGCGGTTGGAGCACTGATATCTATGGTTCGGTTCCAGTGTTCGTTGTTTATACCGACAACGATGACGCTGAAAAGGGCTTTAGAGTGCAATCTGGATTTAATCCAGCCAACATAAATTTTAGTGTTTCAGCACCTGAGATGGAAAGTGGGATTACAGTTTCTGGTCATTTCCAAATTGATACGCACTTGCAAGGTAGTGGAGTACAAAACAATGGACTGTTTGAGAGCCGTATAGCGAACATCAAAGTGAGCGGTGATTTCGGTACGCTCACATTCGGTAAGGATTTTGGCGTATTCAATAGTAGTGCGATTGGTGATCTATCAAGTCAACGTGGCGTTGGTTGGTTGGGCGGTGGCGCAGACACTGCAAATGCAACTGGTGGGCGAATTGGTACGGGTTACGTTTTTGCAAACTTTAACCCGCAAGTGAAGTTCACATCCAAGGATTACAACGGATTAAGTTTCAAGATTGCCATGATCAACCCAGAGGAGCCCCAGGATGCTTCTGTCGAGACTGATAGCCCGCGACTTGAGGCTCAGGTCAACTATTCAATGCCTATTGAAAGTGGTGCTTTATCTGTGTGGTCTGGATTGTTCCAACAAGCTGTAAGTGTCACTGGCGAGAATGCGTTCGATTACGACATGCAGGGTTACGATATAGGTGCAAATATCGAATTAGCTGGCTTCGGGCTTACGTTGAATTATACAGATACAACTGGAATCGGAGCTGATGGTCTCTATGGCGGAACGATTGAAGATGCTGATGTTGATGCAACTCAGTGGTACGTCGAAACCTACTATACGTTTGGTAAGTACACCGTAGGTGCAAGTTATGGTGAGGGTAGTCAAGATGCCCGTGAAGCCGATGCCGAAAGCGGTCTTGCAGCTGTAGGTGAGGTTGATAATGAGCTTTCGATGCTGTTCGTGAATTATCAGATGTCTCCTCAATTTAGATTGATAGGTGAACTACAAGACTACTCGTCTACCGTACAGGACGATTACTCTGCCATTGTAGTCGGGTTTCAATACGATTTTTGATTTATGACGCTGGGGCTCCTAATAGGAGCCCCCATTTAGTTATATCGTCTTTCAACTCAATAATTACTTAATAGTGGACAGCGCAAAAAGATGGGTGATCAGGTTAAAGTTAAACTAGAAATGATCAAGCGAATTACTAGAGATCATGGTTTTATTGCAGCGTTAGATCAAAGTGGTGGAAGTACACCTAGCGCGCTAAAACGTTATGGTGTTTCTTTAGGTCTTTATGAAGATGCAGATGGGATGTTCGATTATGTTCACGATATGCGTTCAAGACTTATTAAAGACGATGCTTTCAACAAGGATTATGTTACTGGAGCCATATTGTTCGAGGATACTGTGGACCGTCTGATAGATGGTATACCAACATCAGAGTACCTATGGCAAAACAAAAAAATTGTTCCATTTCTTAAAATTGATTGTGGCCTTAGGGATACAAAGAATGGCGTGCAAGTGATGAAGTATATTCATGACTTGGATTCAAAGTTAGACAAGGCGAACGCGCATAACATATTCGGAACCAAAATGCGCTCCCTGATACATGAGCCAGACCCAGAAGGTATTAAATTAATCGTTAAGCAACAGTTTGCGATCGCCAAAATTATTATTTCAAAAGGGCTAGTTCCGATTATAGAGCCGGAAGTGTCTATTTTTTGTGAAGACAAGACCCTAGCGGAACAAATCCTAAAACAGGAAATCTCATCAAAGCTTGAGGAACTAGATAGTTCACAGGTGGTGATGCTCAAGATAACAATTCCTGAAGAACCAAACTTCTACTCTGACTTCACCTCTCACCCAAATGTACTAAAAGTTATCGCGCTCTCTGGTGGGTACAAGAGAGCAGAAGCGTGTTACAAGCTAGCCAAGAACGACAAAGTAGCGGCGAGTTTCTCTCGCGCTTTGCTTGAGGGGCTGTTTTTCTTTCAGTCTGCCGAAGACTATACCCGACAGCTGGCTTATAACGTTAGTTCAATTTTCGATGCCTCCGCCTGAGTAATCACGATGAACACATTAAACTTAGCTTCCATCGCTATCATTCTAAAAATACCGTGTCTGCGTCTAGCCACGATATTGCTGGTTTTTGCAATGGGAAAGCTATCAAACTTGTTTGAATGTGTATGTTTTGGCGTTTTCTACTTGAGTCGGACTTATAGTTGCATTAGCCAGTGCAACACTATTTTCAATAAGCCTCTTGTGCTTCTACGCGCTCATTTGAGCGGATTATCAATAACAACAAAAAATAATAAGAAGAGTAATTGTGTCGGACAACTGATACCTAAACAGTGTCCGACCCTTTTTTCGTGCAGCTATCAACGTTACAGACTTATAAACAACGAATCTCAAATATTTTTGATTCGATCAGCGAGTCGTTCTCGACAGCACGCTAACCGAGTCAAACTAATATCAAATGATATCAGCTAGGGCTGTTTTTGATTTTGGTCGAAATGTGTTCCGTTAAGCGAGTTGGAGGTTGTTATGAAACCAGCGTCTTTGAAAAAAAATATATTGCAAGTATGTCGTCATTGTTACTTTTGAGCCTTGCAATTGTCGTTGGTGCGATTTTTTATTTTGTCGCGCCGAAGTTATCTGATATTGAAAAAACGGTTGTTCGAAAGGAGATAGAAATATTGTCTAATCGAATAACGGTCGAGCTTGCTAAAATTGAGGCCATGTCTCGTTCTATTACTCAGGTTGTCTCGAAATCTGAAAGTGATGAGATTGACAAGATACTGCCTTTGCTACTTGACCAATACGGTAACTCCGCGGTTTTCGGTGGTGGTGTGTGGCCGCTTCCTTTTAGACGTGATGAATCAAAAGACAGGTTTAGCAGCTTTTATGTTAGAGATTCCAGTAATGTACTGGTAGAGAGTACGTTTTGGAACAGTCAAGCAGCGACAGAGAACTACTATGATCAGGGATGGTTTGAAACTGCGAGGCAGCAGTCTCCTGGGCGTTGTGAGTGGTGGCCTGCATACGCTGATGCTGGCTATGAGGCGCGAACAAATTGTGCGATGCCTATCTATAAACAAGGTGAGTTCTATGGTGTATCGACCATCGATTTAACTCTTGGATTTTTCAATGAACTTACGAAAGCCCTTGAGATCGAGCTTGAAGCAGAGGTTCTTATTATTGAAGGCTCTGGAAAGTTGGTTAGTAACTTACACAGCCAGGACAATGACTTTGTACTCAAAAATCTGCAGACGATAAGTCAAACGCCATTTGTATCGGCACTATCAGACGCGTTACCAGAAATCAGTGACTCTGTCGATTACTACGAGACCGTTTATGATAGGGAAGGGCAGGCTCGAACAATTATTGTTATGCCTGTCGCAAATACCCCGTGGTATCTCGCTATCGATCTTCCCTCCCAAAGTCTCAATGTAGGAACGTCAAGTGTAATAGATACCTTTCTGATGTTACAGATACCAATGTTCTCGGCACTTATTGTATTGGTGATATTCGCTATTGGAACTTTGTTTAGGAGGGTTCGTCATTTAGTCCGAAGTATCGAGAAGTTGTCATCGGGTAATGCGGACTTAACAATGAGGCTTCGCATAAAAAATAATGACGAATTAGACAAGATCAGCGAGTCAATTAATGCATTTATTCAAATGCTCCAAGAGCTTATAACGGATATCGTCAGTGGCAATCAAACAACCAGTCGAAGTATTGATGGGTTGAATAGACAAATCTCAAAGAATTCCAGTTTGTTAGATAAACAAGCCAGCGAAACGATGGTTGTTGTAACTGCTGTTAATGAAATGGCGGTTTCGGCTGACTCAGTTGCGTCAATAGCAGCTCAGAGTAATGAGTTTGTTGAACAGGTAAACAGCAATGCGCAAAGTACTAAAGGAGACCTGCAATCCACTAAGGAGATTGCTCATATTCTCAGTGAAAATGTTCAAGTGTCCATGGATACGGTTCTTGATTTGAAATCCAGTGCTGCGGAGATTACTCAAGTTCTCGGGGTGATCGGAGAAATTGCAGAGCAAACAAATCTATTGGCGCTAAATGCCGCTATTGAAGCTGCAAGAGCAGGTGAACAAGGCCGTGGATTTGCTGTTGTAGCTGACGAAGTTAGAACACTTGCTAGTCGGACCCATACTAGCACTCTCGAGATCAACCGGATGTTAGAAACGCTTCAAAGTGGAGTTGATAACGTCGCTGATGCAATGGAAAGGACTAAATCGAGCTGCGAAGAGACGATGGATAAAACTGCTATCGCAGAAAACAAGGTTGACCTTGTGGTTACGTCTGTCGCGCGTATTAGAGAGCTAGTCAGTGAAATTGCGATTGCCTCTAAAGAGCAGAGCCATGTGGCTAATGAAGTTGATTCGAACATGAACTCGATAAAAGAGTTAGTCGATCTACTTGTAGTCAATCGGCAGGAAACAGGCGATACCAGAGACTCGCTCAACGACTCAAGCAAAAGCCTCTCGGACCTAGTGAGTAGATTTACCGTGTAGTTGAGTGTTCATGAATTTATTAGAACTCATATTTTATGGAATGTTGAGTCCTTTTTTGAATGGGTGAATTATGTTTAAAAACCTGTCAGTAGTAACAAAGATATATCTTGGGTTTACCGTAATGTCATTTCTCGTCGGCGTGATCAGTTTGATAGCGCTTGTTGCAGTAATGGCATTTGGTAAGAGTACCAAGGCTGTCTCTGAGACGGCATTTCCACTACATGAATCGATATCCAGTTTGTCAAAGTTAAACTTGGCGTATGGAAAAACAATCTTAGACCTCGAAAATAGCGAAACACTAGAAGAACTAAACCTTAGGCTTGATAGTGCAAATGACTTGTATATCGAGCTGCTTGCTCACATTGAAAATGCCGAAGCTCTTTCTCGTTTTGTAAAGAATTTTAGTATAGAAAATGAGCTAGATGAAACGCTTTCTTTGATAGAAGAAAACAAAGCTAGTGCGGTAAACGTGACGTCGTTGATGGAAAAGAACCTGTCGGTCCGCAGTAGTATACAGTCTGGGATGTCTGATTTATTTCTCCTCTCCTCAGAATTAAAACTCTCAATTACTCAGATGTCTCAAAGCGCCGCTGCGAAAGATATCTATATTGCAAACCTACTGTCCACAATTTTGAATGACTTCACCAACGTCGAATACATAATGATCACATTACTGAATCAATCAGTTGGGGAACCAATCGAAAACAATATCGACCTGTTACAGAGTAGTACCATCTTGTTGGATGCAAACATCGAAGACATGATATACGAAGTAAGCGAATTGGATTTTATTTTGAGCAAAAAGCAGGATTTCCTCAATCGTATCCAAGGCGAAGAAGGGATTATTAATCAGTTTGTTGATTTTAGAAATAGTCAGAGTATTTTATCTGAATTAGTTAAAGACTTTTCAAGTAGAACGAACAGGGTTAATTTACTTGCGACAGAGTTACTTAACGTTAGTAATAATAATAACCTTGAGCTGCAAAGTAAGGGAAACTGCGAATAAGTCCTGCAATTTAGTTCTTGAACCAGCCTTTGCATTCGCCGTCTAATTTTTGAACGCTAAATTCTCAATTTTGGCCAATATACTGCCGTTTTAGGCCGGATTTCGA
>Ga0114906_1000233_pt1 | contig 32704 bp, 39 predicted proteins | sample MalvirDeepMed_M9_FD_89687 | JGI IMG/M metagenome (GOLD analysis project Ga0114906, IMG submission 89687) | Marine viral communities from the Global Malaspina Expedition - Malaspina viral metaG DeepMed_M9 | ecosystem: Environmental > Aquatic > Marine > Oceanic | place: Mediterranean Sea...
GCAGGGATCCGTGGTGGAGCGGACGCCAAGACCGCTGGCGCTTCAATCAGGCCCGCGTATCTTCGTATGGAAAACCCCGTTGACAGCTCAAAGCCGCCGCCAGAGGAGCTTAGGGCGGCCCTGGTTGAGAGGCTTGGAAAAGATATTACAGAGGCAGAAGCACGAGTTAGGCCGGACGGGATCAAAGTATTCGGTGAAAAAGATCTTAGCAGAGCCAGAGAGGTTCTAGAGCTTCTATCGGACGGCCCCAAACTTTCTAAATGGGTTGAAGCTGACAACGCTAAACATCCAAACTCGCCTGGGTGGGTAAATCTTTTCGCCGGTCAATCATGGATGGTTGCTGACGAGACGAAGAACATTATCACCGACACTGCAATACATGAAACGATCCGAACAATGGGCTACGACGGCATTATCGGCAAGAGTGTTATGAAGCCGTTCGAGGCTGAATACGTTGTTTTCAGCAAAGATCAAGTAATCTCAAAGTTCGATGCCTCAGCCGATAAGGCCAAAGCGGTGGCCACAGAAGCGGCAGAAAAGACACGAGAAGCCGCACACAAATCACTGGTGGTAGCAGAGGGTAGATTTGGTAGGTATATGAAGTCCCTGCAAGACGGTAAGATAGAGCTTATCGGTAACGGGAAGTACCGCGTAAAAGAGACTGACGAGATCTTTGACATTATTTCTTTCAAGGACAAGCGCACAGATAAGTTTAAGTTTGTTGGCGAGTACAGTGAAGATCTTGAGAAGGCTATCATTTCTGATAATATCCTGCACGGAAGAACACATGTCGATTCATTCCGTAGCGTTACATCTAGCCAACTACCTGTTGAATATGCCGGGCCTAGAACAAGCTCGTACTATGTGTCTGAAAGTATAGCCTCGCTTGTCAGGCAGATTAACCAGCCGCTATATGACAGTCAGTATAAGGCGATCAATACCTTCTGGAAAGGCTACGACCAGATGGTGCAGTTCTTTAAGATCCCCATGCTTGCTATGTGGGGCGCGACATGGCAACGCAACGCCATTGGCAATGTGACCCAGGGCGTTCTAAGGGCCGGGATGAGCTTGTTCCATCCAGAGAACTTCAGGGACATGAGCAGGATTTGGCGGTACGCCATGGCTCAGTCTAAGGTTGGTAGCTGGAAAGGCGTCTCGCCAGAAAAGATCAAAAAACTTGGCCGGATGGAGATCAAAGCTCTTGGAGACAATCACAGAGGCAGGCCAACTACAGTAGCGGAACTTTACAACGAGATGGGGCAACGTGGAGTTCTGTCAGGCATGTGGACAGATGAGATTGATCAGACATTCTCAACTACACAAGGCCCTCTAGGCAAATACCTTGTGTCTAAGCTGCCTGAAAATATGCAGGCAGAGGCCGCCGCGAGAATGCCAGGCGCAGCAATGGGTGGCGCAATCGGCGCAGGCATAGGCGGCCCGTTCGTAGGCCTGCCGGTAGGTATGGCGATTGGTGCGCTGCTGGGGAACCACGCAGCCAAGATGAATTGGGCTTTCAAGGCTGGAGAGGCTGTATCTGAAATGCCAACACGTGTGATGCTTGGCTTGTCAGTATACAAAGAAACTGGCAGCCTTATGGCAATGGGTGACGATGTAAGGTTCTACCTGCACGATTACTCTAACCTGTCTACGTTTGAAAAGAAGTATCTTCGTAGGGCGATGCCGTTCTACAACTTCTTTAAGATGGCCACAAGAACAGTCGGTACAGCGGCGTTCGAGGAACCTGCTAGAGTTATGCTGCCGCATAAGATATTCACAAATCAGAATATGGCAGGCACGATGAACCCGTTTGGTTCACCGCAAGACAACCCTATTATGCCGGAAGAGTACCCAGACTATCAGCACGATCAGTTGAAGTTTATGGGCAGGGAGATTATTGACGAAAAGACAGGGGAGCTTGCTCCGTGGATTAAGGCTGGGTTCGCATTGCCGATGCAGGAAGTTGGTCACATGTTTGATGCAGTAATGCCTGGCGGCAAATCAGGCGTTGCTATGGTTTCTCGCGGCCCGTTTGTTGTCAGCAGCATGATCGAGTATGCCTTCAATTACGACACATTCAGGCTTGGTAAAATCAAGCCGGATCTGCCAGGCGAAAGGACTAAATGGACTAATGGCAAACCATTCAAGGGTGCCCCTGATTGGATGAAAGAGCTTATAGATTATCAAACCTACGATAATGGAACATCATCTGTAGATCCGACTGTTGCATGGTTGCTTGGCGAGACAAATGTTTCCCGCTTTACAAACATTGCCAAGCAAGTCTGGAAGGCCGACGAGGAAGAAGCAAAGAACTTTAACTACAGGGCTCTCTCAAAAGCAGTCATGGCATGGACGCACTACAGGTACGACCCTGAAACTCAGACGTACTGGAGCAACAAAGCTAAGATTGACAAGATGGAAGAGCTGCTTGCTGGCATCGGCAGGCTTAAGTCATACAGACAAACTTACGTTGTTGACCCAGAAACAGGAAAGAGCGTTAAGCGAACACGAAGCCAAGGCTCTGCACCTATCCCCTTCACATTGCCAGATCCGATCATTGTTAAATAGGAGAGCCGGACATGGGACTAATTCATTCACAACTACTAACCGTTACAACCGGTGTGTCCAGTACACTTACACGGTTCAAGTTTCAAGGTGATTATGGACAACAGGGAACCATTAACAGTCTGGAGCTTAATTTTGATACTCTCGCTGGTGGTGCTAATTCAATCGCTAAGCTGACACTAAGCTGGGTCAATGCAGACAGCCGGTATCTGGTAAACAAAGAGACCACGCTTACGTTGGACATTGACGCCGACACAGCCACTACCGGCTCTTACGAACTGTCTGTTAACAAAGAGTTCAATGGGATCCCAGCGGGAGCCACAGGTATCTGGCTTGGCGTTGCGCTTAATGCAGGCACGGCTAACCTTAACGCTTTCCTGCATGTACGAGGGCACGCATAATGGGCGCTCGTAGATGGAGAAGAGCCACAATAGGTAAGCAGTGGGGTGTTTCCTCTGCCCCAGCAATACCTGTAGCTGATGCAGATGCGGATCAGGCATGCGACGGTAGGCCGACGATTACTCTTGATGGTAGTGGCTCTGAGGCTGGAGCTACGTTCGCCTGGCTGCTTACGAATCCGTCTGGCGACAATGTTACGAGTCTATTGTCATCGTCTACAGCACGGTCTCCTACATTCAAACCACAAGATATTCCCGGTCTGTACTCTGCAAAGGTTGCAGTAACAAAGGGCGGCCTTACATCCCATGACTCGTGCAATGTCACGGTCGGTATCTACGGCGGGCAGTTCATACGCCTGGTTCAAAGCGAAGCGGACAGCACATATGATTCTGGTAACTACACTAGTACGGCCTGGGGTGATACCGATGGTTGGACGACTATGGTTCTTGGCGCCAAGTCTGGCTCCATCTTAAACCCCACCGATTCCCAGGTTAAATGGTTTACATCGAGTGTCACAGATTGGGATAAGATTCAGACAGTAGAGTTCCGCATTACGTTTAAGCATGACTTTGTTCAGCCCGTGTCTGGGCGTCAATGCTACGCGGGTATTATTCTTAGCCCGACTAACAACCCGGCAGATGGCGGGCTTGTTCACGTTGCGTTCCGCACTGACGATAGCACACCTATGGATGCATCTCGGATCTCTCAAAGAGCCGGAACTCAAAGCTGGTCTTGGGGATCTACGGCGACTGGCGCTGATACCATGTACGGCGCGCTTACTGTCCGGCTTGGCGTTGGCCGCATTGTGCAGGTACAGACGGGTAAATGGCTGAGCAGCACTGACGGGTCGTTCAACTCTGAAATCTGGTCGTCTGTTGGTCTTAACCTGGACGGGTTCCCGCTACACATTGGCATGTTTGTAGGCCGAGCAGCCGTGAATGTTGACGACCAAACTATGAAGTTCAAAGTTTATTACAGAGTTAACCTGAAGGAAGATCTATAATGGCTACTGCGTCAATCGTGTTTTTTACACAGGCCGGAGACAGGGGGCCTGTTGTCTGGATCGACAATCGTGGCAGTGAGTCTTCTTTGGAGACAGATCTTGATGAAGCGTTCAATACGTTCACACCTGATCTTTCTAAGCCAGGCCGCATCGCAGGACAAATCCTATCATGGTACGAAGTGAATAAATCTACCGTGAAGGCGGAATGTAGGATAGAGGCAGATTGGGATTCTTCTACGCATATCAATATGGATTGCGCGGCACCGGACGGATCTGGCAGACCTTCTGCAAAGACACTGATCCCTGCAAGCGGCGATGAAACAGATTTCGTCTACGGCGGATAAAATGACTGAGTGGGAACTTTCTGTGGCGCTTGCCGCGCTGTGGCTTCCAGTCACAGCGTCAATAATTGGCATGGCGCTAAAGTTTGGATCGCTTACAAACTCAGTTCAGCAAATGAAAGAACAAATGGCACAAGATTCAGAGACGCTAAATGATATAGTAATAAGAGTCACTAAGATAGAGGTACTTGTAGATGGACAAATTAAAAAGCCGTAAGTTTTGGTTCGCGCTCATTGGTGCGTTGCTTCCGATCATAGCACAACTCCTTACTGACAGCGTAGAGCTTGGAGAAGCACTAACACTGTCAGCAGGAATCATTGTTGCTTACATCTGGGGACAGGCATACACAGATGGTCAAAGCCAGGTGTCGGGAGACTAACTTTGTTTGTTTGGATCACCAGACAGCATAGACATTAGTTCCGCAGGACTCCGGTAGGTTTTCTGCGGAGGCGCTGCTTCGCCAAAGTCCTCTGGGATGCTGGCGAGCGGCGTTTTTTTGTTTAGCCCGAAGTCAGGTGTCTCGTTCCCAAGAAACGCCGCTTCACTTGGAGTCAGGTGCCTAGCTGGCCCGTCTCTACTTATAACCACTGTACTAATCATATGCTTTAGTTGTTGTGGCAGCTTGTCTTTGAACTTAACTCGGTGCTGCACCTTGACTCTTGCTAGCTTCTCAGCTATTTTAGTTTTGTCACTACTGTCCAGACCTTCCCATGTCTCTGTTATATATGCAGCGACCTCTGTAGTTAGAACCTGCTTCACTGGCTCAGCGTCGTCGTTTAGTTTGTATGGAAGATTCTTGTTCACCTCGGCAGTTTTCAGTAGCGTCGTTAGCGGGTTCTCTTCAGCGACGGCTATAGGCTGGGGGTCATGGGCTGGCCTCTCGACGCCCTCTGTCCCTGGGGCTTCTCTCGGGGTGCCCTGGGCTGGCTGAGCCGCTAGACCGAGGCTGGCGGCTGGCTCAGGGGCCTCTATGGCTGGTCCCTGAGCCGTTAATGGCAGCAGCCCTTGCCCTACCGGGGCCGGCTCTGGCTGGCTGGCGATCAGCGTTCCAGATACGGCCTTGGTCGCGGCTGTCATCAGGTCGCTAAGCACCGTGGCGCTATTGTTTTTGATGTTCTTTAGTTGCTCCTCGTTAGCGAAGAAACTAATTCCAGTGCCAACAATTTCAAATACATTGCGGCCATTAAGCTCACCGAGCAGACTAACTTTGATCAGCATTTTTTAATCCAAATAGTTTGATTAGTAGTAATGAAGATAGAAACGTGCAGTCAATTATATTAAAACTCCTGCCCTCCCTTGTAACTGTTTTCTCGCCGGCCTTGATCCAAGTGCCCTTGGCTCTATATGTGAACGGCGAATCTGCCTTAACCCAATAGTATTCATCCTCTTCTTTATTCCATACACAGTACAGCCCTATTCCACCTGCCCTTATTATATCCCGTAGATGTAGTTGCTGCGCCTCTGTTGGCCTGCCTCTCCACATCTTGCATTCAATGGCAACGAATGTTCCATGTATGCAGGCTATAATATCAGGCACTCCCGGTGCTGAGTATCTGTCGCCGTGTATCTTTAGCGAATAAACAAACTGCCCTGGTAGAAGAAACTGTAAACTCATTCTCAGCTTCTTCTGTAGCAGCGACTCTTTCTGTGTCTTAGCCAAAGAGTCCTCCCTTAACCCGCTTGGTTTCAGCTTCAAGATCAAAGTTTGCTATTATCAGTTCATCGCGCTCACCTCTTCTTTCCTTTGTTTTGCCAACAGTATAGTTTACACTCCTGTTGACACAGTGAAACTTCTTGCCGTACAGTTCATATAACCTATCAGTAGATGAGTTTGTCTGGATAAACTTGTTGCCGTTGTCATCTATCTCGCAGCATTTTTCGTACAGCTTCTCATGCATGTCCCAGCCAAACCCCAAGTCTTTTCCGTTGGCGGATCTGTAGCCCTCTGTCTGATCATACGGAGGGTCCATGTAAAAGAACACGCCGTCATGGTAGACAGTCTGGTCAAGCTCTTTGTTGCAAACATTTATCAGATGGAATGCGTCATCGTTTCTCATGTCAACATGCTTGAGCCGCTTGGCTACCTGCTCGAACTTGCCCTTGTCTGCCGTTAATCTTGCCGGGCTAGTCACGCTGCCTGCATATCCGCGACCAATACCGTTAAATGTGAGCCTGGCAACGACGTAGAAAGCTGCGGCTCTTTGCAGTCCTGTAAGTTCTCCGGCCTTAAGCTGGTCCCTGAAAGAATACATCAACTCTTTGGAGGTAGGCATTGCGTTTACCATGTCGGCTAGCTTGTCTGGCCAGAACGTAACATACCTGAAGAAGTTAATAACCTCTGCGTCAGCATCGTTGATGATCTCGATCTTTGATGTAGACCTTTTCCAAAGCAATACCTTGAATGATCCGCCGAAGGGTTCAACATAAGTGTGATGCTTTGGAAATCGCTCGACAAGCCAGCCGCGTAGCTTGCTCTTAGCTCCGAGCCTGGGGATAACAGAATCTAATTGCTCGTGTGACCACGCCTTCTGTTCTTCTGTTATTCCTGGTGCCCAGGGAAACTCCCATACAGTAGTAGACTCCTCGCGCTTTACCCAGGCTGCCTCTTTTAGAGCGGCAGCGATAGCCGCTTCATCTCCAGCAGGTGCTCCAGCGAACCATCTGAAGTCGCTTTCCTCCACTGGTCGTATGTCGGCATCATCGCTTTCTTCTGCTTCCCGTGGTAGCTGATCAGATCCATTATCCACCCCTTGTACTTGTCTTGCAGTATCGGCTTTATCCAGCATGGGTGGCACAGGAATATCCCGCCGTCCATGTTCATCATCACCACGTTCTGCCTGCTGCACCTCTTGCACTTTCTGTGCAGTTCTTGGTGGGACAGGTAGTAGCCCTTCTTGTCTATCTTCGTGCTTGTTTGTAGTGGAACTTTGTACGCTGTTAGCAGGCTGTATGTCTCCTCCATTTTCACAACTATCTTCGTTGGCTCCGCTGGCTTCGGGAGCAGGCTGTACGTTTCTTTTATTACGAGGCGGAAAGAGTGTGTCAAAGAGGTCATCCATTTTCCTTCCGTTTGTTTACATATTCTGATATTAGTTCTGGCAGCTCATCCTCTACCGGCACAAAGAAACTTCCATGCCTTCTGACAAGACAGTATTCTAGCTGAGCAAGAAACTTAAACTTAGCAGCATTGACGTTGCCAAAGATAAAGTTAAGATCCTCTTGCCCCCACCTGTCTGACGTTGAGAGAATACGTAGCTTGCGCCAATCGTCTACGGCGTCGAATAGTTCTATAATATCATCTGGAAGAACGCCGGCCTTAACAGATGCGTTGCGGATATAGCCACCATATACAGAAGTATACAGGCTGTGTGCTACATCTATGTGTTCGTTCTTTGCAATGACGCCGCCGGTATCTTTATCGTAGCTGTAACACATAGACGCAATGGCTATTGCTACCCTGCCAACCTTGAACTTCGCCTCTGCCGGCGCGATAAGTGACAGCTTTCCTAGTTCGTCTGACAATTTCTGTGAGATTCTCAGCAGATACTTGGGGTCTTCAAACCTAATCGTGTCTTTGTTGAGAGCCCACGTCCACTTCAGGTGGTACCGCGCAAGTTCTCTCACGTATCTGTGCTCTACCTCTGGTGCATGGAAACTATTTAGTATAGTCTTATCTCTGACGGTCTTGGCAGCGAAGAGGAAATCAATACGCGCCAGGTCTTGCGGAGTTCCTACCACTTCAATCGCAGCATCTAGAGGTGTTGCGTATGCGGCCAGCTTCTTTCTGCCTCGTGGGTTGCACAATGTTAGGTATCTGACAAACGCCTTAGTCTTTCTGACACCGGAGTTAGTAATTCTTTCTGCAATACCAGAAGACTTTTGATTTGTCAGTCCACCCATAACCTCATAGCTTAACTTATTGTACTCGTCGAGTATAACAACGCCGCCGTGGCTGGTAGGTATAAGGCCCCACGTAAACACACGGCTGGAACCTATGTCTGCGTTGCCTCCAATGAGACCCACGAACGTAGTGTTAGCACCACAGTCTGCGTATCTGCCTGCACCAAAGTGAACGGTCAAGTCCTTTGCCATAGTTGACTTACCTACCCGTGTCGGACCTAGTATCATTACTTCCGGGCACACCTTGTGGCATAGGTACTGTCCTATCTTAAACTGGAACGGCATGAACCAGCTCATCCACTCCACCATTATCATTGTATTCTGGCCGTACTTGTAGAGAACATGGTCTCTCAGGTCACGCACCGTGCGCCATATGACCTCGCTGTGTGTAGCACAGTCAGTCCATAAGGCTGTGCGTAGTTCCTCGTGCTTCTCGTGGCTAAACTTATACGAGAACACGTCACCGTCGAGCGGGTCTGCACCAGTGGCAGCCATGGTAAACTTATTATCCCGTGGGTCGCCTACTATTTTGCCCCTAGCCCTGTACGCTACGTTCTCCTTGATTGTCTCACCACCAGATATGTAGTATATCCTGTGATGCCTGTATACAGATTCGCTGAAGTCCTCGTTAATGTCCACGGTGGGAACAGTGACCAGCTTCTCTACTGTAGCGTATTTGATTTTCAGCTTAGGCTTTCCGCAACTTGAAGGTATACCTATTCTCATCTTGACTTCTTTCTGTAGCCGAGACTTCTGCATTCCTGTTAGGTCAACCACGCTTTCGGAGCTAAGGGTTTCTTTGCGTGAGAACCCACATGCCGGCAGGACACAAGACTTGCACTTAGGTATTGCGCTGGCCTGCCCCGCTTTACATGTAGCTTCTACACTTGTGGGCACAGCATATGGCGTGTCGCCCCTGCCCGATATGAGAACCGGAACGTGTACGTAACTGTTTAGCCTTGCCCCTTCCGTCAAACCAGTAAACGATATTGCTTTGTATACAATCTCCTTGCTAGAATCAACTACCTTTTCCTTTACTATCTCACGCTCTATCTTCTCCCATGTAATAGCAGCAAGGGCTTCGATGTTCCAGTCGTTGATCTTTAGGTAGTCTGTTATATCACCGCTGCTTGGCAGCCCTTCTTTCGGCAGGCTACCAACAGATACATTCGTGCCATTATTGGCGAGAACTTTAGCAACGTTCATGGCTCCGCGCACGCCGGCATCGTCAATGTCATATACTACCTTGACATTCCTGCCCACGAATAGATCTATTAGATCATTTGCGTAGCTGCCTTCTCCGCATGTGAAGGTAACCGCGTTGAACCCTAGCTGTGTAAGCAGTAGTGCTTTGAGTTCACCACCGACAATCCAAATGTCTCCATCTTTATCTAGGTTCTGCATTGGATAAATGTATACGGAGTTGTGCCCTCGCACACCTATCACCTTGCCGCCGCCTTTATCCCATACTGCCTTCCAGCCTCCGGTGTCGCCTGGGTTGCGAACCTCTGCCGGCCTTCTATTTACAGACTCCTCTCCTTTATGCCAGCTACAATGGTAGCGCATAATGTCATGCTTCCTGACGTTGATTAGTTCGTCAGGGGTAAGAGACTCCTTGTCAACCCATAGCCTCTTGACTGGAACTGGAATGAACAGCCTAGTTGACTGCATAGACCAGCCCAGCCCCCAATTACTTATGGTTGTTTGAGACAGCCCATAGTTAGACTTCAACCATTCCAGTATGAACGCACCCTTCTTTGAGAATATGTCCTTCGATGGTGAAAAGATAATCTGCTTAGACTTGCGCTTGCCTATTATCTCTCGCTTCTTTGTCTTGTGCTTTCTGCCAGAAGACTTAGCAACTGACACCGACGCCTCTACATCTATGCCGTACTTGCGGCAGAAGTAAAGCAGCACCTCCCCGAACCTATCTGTCGGCAGGCCCTTAACATCCATATACATCTGGAAGAAGTCACCGCGCACGTTACATGTGTGGCACTTAAAGTATCCGTTGGGACCTATGGTCAGTGATGCATTGTTGTCGTCGTTTGCATGCGCTTCCTTTCTGTAGCATTTATACCTCTTGCCTCCCTGCGCTCTACCAAGAAGATCAGACGTTTCTTGTTTAAGGTCTATGGTATCTAGAAGGCGCTGCTTGTCTATTGCCATAAGTTCCAGACCTCCCCCATAAACACGGGGATGTTGAACTTATCTTCGTACTTCTTAGCGTATCTCTTTGCGTCGGCGTGCATCATGTTCTCGTGCAGCGCCAGAACTGTTAGAGCATCTGAGTCTTTGAAGTTATTGAAAACAAACTCAAGCTCATACTCAGTCACCTCGGTCACAAACTTTATCTTGTTGGATCCGATTAAAGTTTGCAGCCTCTCTATAAACTTAGCCGACATTGTACCAGATATAATAAAGATCATTTTTTCTCCATAAGGTTGAACATAAAATCTTGCATAGCTCTTATGTCTACTTTCCAATCTTCCCTGCCTGCGTCTTTAACTGTGCATGGTCCCTTCCTTGTATAGTATTTGTCTCCTACTTTTTCTACTCTGATTTGTGTGGAGTAAGCAACTGGCCCCCTATCACCTCGCGGCCACAGCCTAGCGTTAGCCGCTGCAATCCATAGGTAAGGGAGAAACGCAGACATACTTCCATAGACAGAACCATCTGCGTCCATGATACAGAAGTACATGCCCTTGTCGTCGTGCGCTATGTGTATGCTCAGCTCTGCTTCTTCATCGAAAAATGTGTCGTAAGTTTTCAGGGACAGGGCATATTCTATTTGCTTCGTTGAGAGCATCGTTTACCTCGCAGTTTTCTGCGTGTCCTCTGTGAACGAACTGGCGACAGCACACGCATTGCATGTGATCGTCTCTGTGGTACTTGCGAAGAAGGTTAATAAGTTTAACCTCTAAGTTAGTTGCGTGCATCTATCCGCCTGGTGTGCCGCGCCCTTGCTTGCGCTAGGGCGCGGCTGGTTTAGGTCCACCCATGTTCCTAGAAAGGAACATCCGATACTGTAAACGATTCACCTTGCTCGTTCAGTTCGATTGTAGTATTAGCAGCCGCGACTTCTGCTCTGTCCTCAGTGAACAGTGAGATTACCTTGTCCCTATCTGCCTTGAGTGACAGCAGCACATCCTTCTCAGGATACCCTGCAAGCTCGGCATCCAGCACGCTCCACTGAATGCTACCGTTCTCCTTAAGCTCAGCGCCGAGGTTCCATACAATCCTGCTAAGAGGAATGTTTCTGCTGACTGCGGCAGTAGCCATTTTACGTACAGTCTTAATACTGGTAGCACTAAGGTTCATCAGCACGATAGGAGAGGACGGGTCATACGAGAAGATCCCGATGCTGTCACCAGTAGGCAGGCGCACCTGCTGAGTCTCGTCAACGATACGCAGCGCAAGGATCCTGCCTTCCTTGCATGCCTTGCCTGCATCTCCAGGCGTACCGTCCCATAGGCCGGTGCTTCCGAAGTTGCTGAACCTGCACTCGGCACAGTGGACGTTCACTTGCTGGTCTTCTGACAACTCCTCGCTAGCATACGGCGACGGTAGTTCCTCGTTGCCGCTAACAATCCATCGACCTACACCAAGATCATTATTGCGGTTGAAGGTGGACACCTTGACCACGCCCGTACTGCATACAGGAATGTTGGCATCCTCGCCACCTTGTCCTTCTGGCTGCCACAAGGTTCTGCGTGCCCCACACCACACCACAATAGCGGTGACTCGACGGCGTGTGAAGATAGTATCTTCACCAAGGGTACACTTCATGTCTTTAGTGCCGTCTCTCGGCAGCACCATACGAGGCATCAGCTCTAGAGGATTAACCTCGCCAGCAAGTTCTTCTATCTCGTCCGACGCACCGTTGGTAAGCGATGCGATGTAGTTCTCATCATACTTTACAATATCAGTATCAGACATTATTCATAGTCTCCATCAGAGTGTGTAGTTCTTCCGCATCCAGTTCGGCTAGTCTTTCCTGAATGCTTCTCCTTATTGTGTCTAGGTTGTCTCCGTAGGTAAAGGTTGAAACATAAATGCTAACGTTGATTGGCAAATCATCTGCCCCTGCCTCGTCGTTCACCAGCTCTACTATTGCTGTCCTCATACTATCTACTAACTTCTCCTGATTAATGTTGTTTACTTCTCCTTCGTGCTTGACCACTATCTTAGCTGTTGCTTTCAGGACTGACTCTGCTTCAAATACTGCCATGTGTTGCTCCTTATTTTACTCGCACGAGTCTATGAAAACCGATGGATCAAACTCCTTGTCAACATCTAGGCATTCAGCAATGGCGTTCCTGTACTTTGCTGGCCAGTCCTGTAGGGCGTAGCCCCACAGGATCAGCAGCCTGCTTGCCTGCTTTGACGTTCTATCTCTCGACGCTTCCGACCCTTTATTTTCAGGCACCACTCACCTCCTTATTTTAGATAGTCTGGTACATACGTGCTGTCCTGATCGCCCAAGCATTCGTTCGAGAACGGACACTTAGGACAACTGATCTTTCCAAAGACATTAGGATAAGCCCTAAGATTTATCTTCGCCATGATCATTTGCAGCCACATGTGCAGGTCTTCCTCGTACCTACGCACCGCCTTGTGGCTGCATGCTGACGTTACGATAGGAATGCCCCGAGCCCTGCCAGCTTTCGCACCACTCAGGTACGGTATTAGATTGGCTGGGTATATGATAGAGTACTGTGTAATGTCTTCAATCTTTGCAACGTGCTTGCTGCGCACAGCAAGCCAGTGGTAGTGGCTCATCTGTGGGTGGAACTTTACCTGGTCACTTGTCATACTCTGCTTGGTAATTCCTTTGCCGGCAAGCAACCTGCCCCACATGCCAGAAGTTTTGTAGTCTGCGATAGCCAGATTGCCGTCCCTGGTTTTCATCAGGAGATCTAGCGTGCCAACGTGCGGCCCGTATAAGTCCTCGTATCGTAGCTTCAGTTCGCTGCGCACAATCTCGAAGCCAGCCACCACCTTGATAAACTGGAATGTATCCTGTGCAATCTCACCTAGTGTCTTGCCACAGAACGCATCGCGACGTGTAAACTCTACACACCATGAGCTAATGTCAGCCGGCGTGGCTTCGTATGTGTCGTTAGGGTGCAGCATCATCACGTCTCTGAACATATCTTCCCAGAAGGTATTGGTCAGTGTGTCGTTTGACCATTGCTTCGAGCAATCGTTGTTAAAGCAATCCTCCATCGCAAGGTGGAAGACAGAACCAAGCAGCATGTAGTTGCTTGCCTTGCGTGATACTCCAGTCACTCTGTCATTTACGTTGTAGAAGAACTTAGCAGGGCACTCTCGGTATCTTGCTAGGTCGGTGTAGTGTATCTCATCTAGTGGATACCTTACTACGCTTGATGTAGTTGTACTCATGGGCACATACCATTGCTAGAAGTTGTTGTGGTAGATTCGCGTTGCTTGAGTTTGTGTATCTGTTCATGCTTCTGATTATCATCTTACGGTACATCCTTGTGCCCCACCTCTCTCTTGATAGAAACCATTTACCAAGGTTGTCCAGGTACATATCAAGTTGTGCAGCGGAGTCAATCGAACGTTTCAGTAGAGAGTAGAGCACAGTTAGTTGTACTTCGTCAAGTGCTTTGAAGTTTAGATACAAGTCCCTGTCGAACTTCTCACTCGTCGGCGCTGACTTATGCGGCATCGCTGTCGTCCAGCTTTTCCTTACTGCCTGGACTGTCAGCTCCCATGCTAGCGACGACGTTCGCGATAGAGAGTGCGTGTCTTGTTGCATTGGCATCATCTTTGTTGCCCTCCAGTTTGTTGATAAGCAATGTTGCAGTCAAAGGCAACTGCAACTTCTCTGCTTCTTTCACCTTTATGCTATTAACAGTGGCGAGATACCTAGCCGCTGCTTTCTTAATGTCTTTCTCTGTCAGCTTCTTAGGTGGCGGCGGTAGGTTCAACTGGTACCTAGCCTCGTAGTCAGCAGCATCGAAGAAGTCATCTAGTTCCTGCTTCTCTGTCAGGTCCATCTCGTCGAATAGATTAACGTATCCGTTCCTCTCAGCATCCTTGAGCAACGTGGCCTGAACTTTATTCTTACCACGCAGCGCCTTGACAATCTGCATCTCAATACTGCCCTGGACTGCCAAGATGTATACCATTGTAGCGATGGACTTCTGGGTAACAGGGTCGGTGCCTACTGCCCTGTCCTGCGATTGCTTCCAAGAACCTAGCGACCAGCTTGGCTGCATATACACGATGGATGGATAGGTACCCATCCCTTTCTTGACCGCTTCGATTCTGTTTAGCGTGATCCCTCTGGCCTGCATTGTCTTACAGATGAAGACTCTAACTTGCCCGCTATTGAACATCTTAATCTGTCGCTGTCGTTCTTCCGGGCTAAACGTCTGGCCTTTCAGCGCCCTCGTGCTTGCGTACTTAATGCCCTCACTGTCGAGCATCTCCTTAAGCCTGTCTTCTGACTCACTGAACTCACAGTAGCAGATGAGTGGCTGGCCAGGGTTCCCCTTCAGGAATGTCCTAACCCATACTGCCTTGGGGTCTAGCTGGTGCCTTCGTCGTTTATATTCTCCGCTCTCCGGCACTACTTCGTACTTGTCATACCCTGCTGCTGCCTCTCTCAAGTGACCGTATGTCACGAGGATGCAGTTCTTCACCAACTGAATGTCACCGGAGTCCTCGACTTGGTACCCGTCGATGATTCTCTTGGTGCTCTTGAACATTTCTTCTGTCGGTGGAAGGGCGATGTACCTAAAGTTCTTATCCTTGCCGGCGAACTGATCGCCCTCGCTTCGGATGTACCTCATTGCCGAGCCGGCGAGGAACAACTCGAATGCCTGAACCATATTCTTCTTAAGATACAGGCGTCTGTCGTCACCGACGAACATAAACTTATCAAAGAATCTCTCAATGCTTGAGCCAAAGGTAACACCTCTGTCTACCGCAAACTGTTGCGGCCATATATCAGCAGGCCCTTGCTCCATCGGTGTACCGTTAAGTGCAAAGACGAACTCAGGGTGCTCGCACAAGTCGATAGCCGCCCTGGTTCTCTGTGCCTGGAAGTTCTTGATAGCAGATGTTTCATCCATCACCACCATGATAGACTCCATGTCCCACGTTGCCTGCATTAGAGGCAACCTGTTCCGTAGAGATTCGTAGCTAATGATGTAAGCATCGTACTCGTCATCGTCGAACGCTAGCGTGTCTTCATCTTTTCCGTTGTCGCATGCGTAGATGTTGAACCCCTGCTTCTCTAGCTCGCCGTACCATGGGTCGTACATGTTAGTGACCGGACAGACGACGACTAGCCTATCAATGAGCCCTTCTATCAGCGCCCTCTTGGCTAGGGCTATACCTACCAGGGTCTTGCCGAGCCTCATGTCTAGCCACAGCCCTAGGCGCTTGTACTTCCATGCTACCTCAGCGCATATCTTCTGGTGTGAGTACAGCCTGTACCCTGCGTTGATGTAGCTGTTCCAGTGCTCGCCTATCTTTGATACTTTCGGAGTGAAGGGCCAGTCATCCTCCTCTGTGTACGAGTACCTGTGTAGGTTCTTGTCATCATACAGCCTGGTCTTCAGTCTCCATTGGAAACTCTGAGCGATGATGCCTTGCTTCTCTCTGAGTTCGCGGATCATCTTCCATGCTTCCAGCTTGATCTCCATCGGCTGATCTGTATCTTCAATGATAGCTACCAGGTTCGGATGCGTTGCCGGTGCTATGTGCTTCTGGCCAAAGTTGCCGAGGGTAATCGTAGCCTTATGGTTCGCACCCTCGAATATCTTTTTGAACTCAGTGACTCTACCGTCAAGGTTCGTCAGCCACTTACCACCTACAATCTGTCCTTTGTTCAGGGCAAGGTGGCACGTCCACTTGTTGTTTCCTAGCGGTACAAGTTCTCCTGCCTCTCTCGTGCGCTGCTTCATGTCAGGGAACGTAGTCGCTGGCCAGTGGCGCATCGTTACTTTCTTAACTTTGTCTAACTGAGTAGTATAGTATGTGTAGCTATACCCTGCCTGCGTTACCGGAGAGCAGTCCTTCAGGTCAGACATACCCTGGGCGTGGTATTGGTAGTTGAAGGGGAACTCTACCCTGAAGAAGTGCGAGGTTACTGATACAATCTTGGCTCGCAGCACCTTAGTCAGTTCGGCGTGGATAACTTCTCTCCAGCCAACCATACCCATCGCCTCGAACCATCGCCAGCCCAACGTGAACAGTCTTGGGTTGTCGCAGATGATCCGCTCTACGTCTTCTGGAGTTAGATCCTCTTTGGTGCTGTTGTACCAGCGAGTGTTCTTAATCTCATTAAGAAGTTCCGCTGCCTTGATCTTGTCTACTGCCTCTGTGTGTACGTGGAACCTAGCGGCCACGTCTTCGTCCGACTTGTGATGCTCGCATATACCACGAGTGTGTGACCTCCTCCGGCATAGAATGCAAAGTGCCATGTGTCTACCTCTGTTGTTGAAGAACCCTTGCGGGTATTATCAGGGCTGTGCCCATATTGGAAGCTCGATACTATACGTGATAGCATACTCTCTGCAAGTATCTATACCAAGAACCGGCGGCTCTCTGTCGTGTGATACTGCATCGCTTGATAGTACAAAGTGCCACACTTTCAGAAGCGTAGCTCTATCCTTTGTGACTTTCATCTTAGTCGGGTTCACTGAGAGGCACGCTTGCTTGGCGCGCATGTCTCTCACTTCCGCCAGTAGTTTGTTCGTCATGTACAGTGTCGGCGCTAGCTTGTACTCTATCTTCCTGATACGAGTGCGTAGCTGGTGCGACATGACCGACAGCTTTTGTTCACGTTCTGCCAGGGACAGCCTCGTGTCCGCATATACTGAACGTGGGTCGGGCACGTACTCTTCCCGTTGCCGAGAGCGAACTCCACAGTGCCAGAAGGTGGGTTGCGTGCCTTCGATGCCGGTACCAACTGCGGTACCGCATACTGAACAAGTGTATTCTTGCATTACGTTCTCAATGTGAAGAACCCAGCGTCGTATCCGAGGCAGGGTATTATGAGTGGGGTCGGTCAGTTTTGAGAGGCGCAACTTGACCAGGTAGCGCGGCCGGGGCAGGCCAGATGCTTATCAGGCCCCGTTCTCTGGTGCTGTCTCGGGTGCTGTCTCGGGTGCGACCTCTTCCTTCTTAGGGGCCGTGCCGTTCTTGCTGGGCGCATTGTGATCAATACGCATAACAAGAGAGAGTGGGCATTCCTTTCCAGACTGAGCGTGCTTGTACTTCGCAACACGCACGCCGAGGTTCGCCTTGCCAGTAGCGCGGAAGAACTCATCCACGGTATCCAGCCCTGCTGCCTCTGGATGCTTGGCCTGCACTGCCTCGCGGTTCTCAGTCCACCATTGCTGGAGGGCCAAGTATGCCGCGGGGAACATCTCGTCGCGCACCTGATTGTACCACGCCTTCTGACGTGCAGGTGTCTTGGAGATCTTGCAGGTGTCACGAACCGCAGACTTCTCTACGGCTCCAGTCTGCACCAGCATTCCCACAAGGGCCAGGATTTGTTCCGGTCCTTGCCCGACAAGCATGCTGTACATGCCATGCATTTCTGCATTGGCTGCAAGCTGCTTCAGCATTCCGAAGTACATCGGATTGGTATTGGCCTGATCAACATGAGAAGCAAAGACGCTCTCTGCAATTTGGCCGGATTCAACACGGCTGAAAAACAGAAGGTCTTTCAGCTCAGCGGAGACACTATCGTAATTGCCAGTAATAGGCATAACGGGTTCCTTTCGTTTGGTTTGCTGTCATTGGTTGTTAGCCTATATAGACTAACGGATTGACCAGGATCGGTCAAGGTTTTTCTTTGATCTATTTTCCTTAGTCATTACGGGGTGTTACACCTCCCTTGCCGGCTCGATCCATCTCGGCGTAGAAGGCAGGCCCATAGGTCACACTGTATACCCTATCTGCCTGCCTGATTGCGTTCAGGTCTGCCACTGTTAGCTGCCTGTATAGTTCATGCTCGTCTCCCTGCCAGTTGACGTGATCGAAGGTCGCATGTAGAAAGTCTATCATGTTAGCCGCTTCGGTAAATGTTTTCGGTGCCATTCTGACCGTCATATCTCCTTCGCCACGGAAGTCTATCGTGTGGTGTACTACCTGATAGTACCCTGCACGCTTCCTGATCCGCAGCCCCTTCAACGGGGGCGCGTAGCTTTTCTCGTTCATGCTATCCTCCATAGCAGTTGACAACCGCTGCTATAATAACGGCGATTGGTATTAGCACTATCAGTATGTCTATGTCTTTCATTTCAACACCGGCATGCAGCGTGTGACTACCACTAACGTGCCCTCTCTGCCAGTGCCAACAAGAATGTCAGTATCACGTGCGAAGCAGAAGGAGATCTCCTCCTCCGTGGCTGTCTCTACTAAGAGCCAACCGTTCTCTGACTGGTCAACGGTGCCAATGACACCGATGAGAATGTGTAGTAGTGCGTTCATTAGTCACCTTCTCTTAGTAAGAACCATAGCCCAAACTTGTCTGATTCTGTCACCACCTCTTCCAGCTCGTATCGGTTCTCAGGTTGCAGGTTGCGTAGGTGTTCGAGTTCAGCCGTAGCCTCGTCGTGCTCCATAGGCTGCTCAGGTTCCGTGACTGCTGGGATCCATGCTCGGATCCTGTATCGTTTGTTCATTCTTCCTCCCGTTGTGCAGAGATCGCTGCCTCCGCTGGTGATACTGTTCCGTTGCGAACCATGCTGCCTAACACTTGAGCTAACGCGCCACCGATAACCATCGGTATCAGGTCTTCGAGTAGGCCCATGCTGTCAGCCAGTTGCAGGATTGTCTCCTTACTGAAGGTCTCGTCGCCTTCTCTGAGTGTCTCGCCTCTGTACATCATCGCCAGCCCGTCAAGTTCCGCTTGTCTTTTGTTCATTCTTCCTCCCATAGATTCCACTGTGGGATCTGTGGTAGTTTCTTGTGCTCCCATGCCTCTGCACCGTCGTACTCTTTACGTTCCAGCCAACTCCCATCGGCTAGCCACACTGTGCCGAAGAGATACTGTGTGCCGTAGCCACTGTCGTAGTCTACATTCAATGCACGGGAGAACTCTCTCCACTCATCAGGTGTATAGCCCTCGTAGAGCGTAGCATCTACCTTTGCTGGGGACTCGTTACTGTATTGTGAGCAATACAGTGTCCAATCGCTCGACAGCATACGTATGCGTGCTGCTTTGATGAGCTGGCGTAGCCCGCTATGCGCGCACGTTCCTGGGCGTTGGTCGTATGGTACCGCCTCGGATACTGACGACATTAGTTCGCTGAATGCGTTTGTAATATCCATCTATGCCTCCATTAGTAAACCCTGCCTTCCAGGGTTCGGTTAAACTCTGCGAGTAGTCTATTGTTCCATCTATGTCTCCCTGTCTGGTGGTAGTTCCTCGTGCTCCAGGCACGCTAACGCCTTGCCTACCTTGTATGCGTTGTCGAACTGGATAGCATCCAGTGACGTGGCTGAGCGCACCTCTTGTAGTGCGTCGTAGAGGGTAAGGTACGTGTCGTCCGGGTCGCCGGTTAGGTGTGCCTTATACAAGGCGGATACAAGGCGTATTATCCTTGTAGTTTCGAGGAGGAAATCAGCCATCTATGCCTCCTGTTGTAGTGCTGGGTGTCCTTCTTCTACGACGTAGATTGAAAAGTGTACGCAATCGTTGGGTACTGACAACTCGAACAGGTCTCGGTACTGGAATACATTGACGTGCTTAGTGTCGCCACGTGCTGCAACCCAATCGAGGACTTGCGCATGGTCTTCAGGTCTACAGCACCATGCTACCCAGCTCTCTCCGTTCCGTGCCTTGCCCCATCCTGACATGAACGTATCGTGTGCCAGAATCGCCATGGTGTGCGTCTGGTAGTGCTGCGCTTCCATTCGGTTCTCTACTTCTACTCGTCTGCCGTCGATGTTTTCCAGCATTATCTCTCCTCCATGCATTCGTTGTACTCGTGCTGACACAGAACGTGCTCGTGCATCTCGTCTTCAATGTCCTGCCAACGTTTCTCCAGTAGTTCTATCACTGTGCCGTGCACTGTGTCAAGGTCGAACGTTAGGCCATCCATAAAGTTCTTAACAGCTTCCCGCCGTGCTTGGGTAACGGCGTAGCCCGCGTCTTTCATTCGGTACGCTGTGCCGTCGTTCTGTGCCAGCAGTAGAAGTTCAGACAGCAGGTCTTGCTGTCTCGCGGTTAGGTCTTTCATTTTAGTACCCCGCCTTTTCTGCTTCGTAGTCTCGTTGTGTTGTGTTCTCTTCCTGCCAGTCAGGTAGGAGAAATGGTGCGTTGTCTTCGTCCTCTCGGTACTTGTATGGAACATGTACCGCGAGCCTATCAGGCTGGCAGTACTGTACACGTTTAGTGTACATCTTACCGTCGCAGTCCCGAGAACTCGACTCTTGTTCACTGGTTACTACCCCTGTTTCGGGGTCAAGCGTGAAGCACTGGTATTCAAACGAATACCCTTCATCGGTCGGACCTCCGTAGTCCCAGTCGATTTCCGGTTCATCGGTAGTCAGGTGTATGAACCGGTAGTGATCACGGTCCCATACGTAGAACTTTGCGTCTTTCATTCTTCCTCCTCGGACAGTGGAAGTGTGGTGGTTAGTTCGTTAGTGGCCACAAAGAGGATAAACTCTGACACCTCGTCTGGTGTCAGCCATCCGTCTACCTGTCCTCCGTCCTGAAAGACGTGCATATCACCCTCGGAGTTCCACGCGGCTACCTCGGCTGTCTTGGAAGACCACACAGCCCGGATCATTGGGGCGGTCACCGACGCTTTGTACCTCGCTTCGCAGTAGTTCGTAGGCCCCCACTGAACGGAAACTGTATTCCCGTTGGCGAAGGTGATAGCGAATCCTTTGTTCGCGCTCGTGCTTAGCTTCGCATCATTAGTCATGCTGTCTCCGTCGTAGTGTTCCTACAGTATAGCCGTTGGCCCTTGCTGATGATGTAGCAGGTTCCGTGATTGCTGTGGCAGGTTTCGTGCCAGTAACAGTACACTCGGTAGAGCCTGTCGTTGTACCGAGTTTTATATTGGGTTGTCAGCTTCGAACCGTAGCCCGATGCCGTTTGCCTTTCCCCTTTCAGGTGATAGTGCAGCGGGAAGTACTCAAGTACCCCGTTGTCTATGTATCGCCTCACTCGCTCTTCGTTCATGGTTCCTCCTATGGAACTACCAGTGTGAGTGCTACGGTAACATACCCTGCCATTACTATCCAGCAAAGTATATCAAATAGGTCTACTTTCATTCTTCTACCTCCGTGCATTGGCTGCACTTGCAGGGGTGCGTGATCTTGACTTGCTTGATGCTACGGTAGTTCCCGTAGCCAACATCCAGCCACAGATATTGGCAGTCCGGTCCGTGTACCTTCGAGGTTCCGTACCATGCCTCCGCGATTACATCGTGTGCGAAGGGGATGAACTCGCCAGGCATGTAGCAGGTAAGCTCATCTACACCGCCCCATTGGGCGGTCTCGCTCTGAACACCGTTGTGATACTCGTACCGCCGGATAGCTACCGTGTCGGGACGGTAGCACTCGCGACTTTTGACGAGCACGAGTGCGAACCGCGCTACCGGATCTTTACGGTGCGCGTTGATGTCTCGCACCAACTCGTTGATGTTTACTAACAGGTCGCTGTTATACATGCGTTCGTCCCTTTGTTTACGGTTCGGATAACCTTGGGTTGACGGGTCAACAGCGGCCCCTGTGATTTCAAGGACTTAGCTATCAGTGTGATCTCCAGAATTGGAGAGGACCCCTTTTTAACCTATCGTGATAATAGAGAATATCTATTGATCTCTATAGGTTAGTTAGTTTATCCCGTTTTTTGGACCAACCGACCTAACCTGGTTTCGAGGGTAGCCCTTGCGACCCCCTTGGAAGGGGTCTAACAGGCTACCCAGCCCCTCGGTAGGGTCGGTTGGGGTATCCGTTGGGATAAGAGCGCAACCCCCCGGTATCAGGCATGTCTGCCTGTTTACCTCGCGACCCTCGATTTTATGGGGTCGCTGTCTGTGAGATCCACAGTCGGGGGTAACCCCCCGAGATTACTATCGCAGTCCCATGGCCTTCCTGGCCATGTCTCGCAGGTTGCCAGCCCACTGGCCTCGCAACCTAACGGTCAGAAGAACGCCCTTTCGACGTGCCTGAACCACGGCCACTCGTTCGAGTGGCGTCTCCCACTTTACGGAGAACCGCACCTTGGGGGTCTGGGTTTTACCCCATGCCCGGATCCGGGTAAGCTGTTTCTTGTCACTGTCCGTCAATGACGGGCGCTGCTTGCGCTGCTTGAGCCGGTAGTTACCAGCTACGTCAAGAGTGCGCCCCGTGGAACCACCTATCGGTTGGGGCTCTCTACTACGGGCGCCCCCACGTCTACCGTGCCCTATCGGGCGTGTGCGTCGTCTTCGCATTATTACCCCACGATGAACCACGTCGGCGGAATAGCCGACGGGGTACCCCGTGGGGTGGACCTTTGGTGCACGTTATCGGCCGACGCTGACATTCCCCGGATCATTGACTCCCTTGTCGATTGTCTCGACTCAGGGAACCTACACTATGGATTAGTCCGTTCGTCTTCCTATGCTGCTGCCGCAGCATGTCCCGAGTGGCGCTCTAGTTGCTATTACCACTCGGCGTGCTCTTTCAGTGCGATCGGAGGTCCGATCCTACCTCGCACTGTGGCTATACGTGACCTGTCTTCAAGTTCGGTCACTACAATCTCCGCCAGTAGCCGGTTGCGCGGCAGCGTAAGATTTAGCCTATGTTATCAATTTCACAACGAACGGCCCCTTCTCATTGGCCGGCACTTGATTGCACCATGCGGTCGTCAACCGCTATAGCGCACGGATCTGCTTTATCGCCTACTGCGCGGATTTTTATCCCTGCCACGTCGAGACGTGACTCCCCGGCTAATTTCAGTCACCGGCCTACGGCTCCCTTATTACTTTCAGGCCGCTTTGGCCATACGGGGACACAGCTTATTAAGACTGTTCTACCCCTTTGCATACGGATTTCGTATTTTGCAGATCTTCATTGATCTTTTGATATGGGTGCGGACAAGCCGCGTTGAATGTTTCGCTACTTCCTCCTCGGTTGGAGCGTTTCGGATTTTCCAGGGCCGGGGGATCCGACCGATGAGCTACAGTAAGGTGGTTTGATTTTGGATTGCAAGAAATCTTTTTCGCCAGGTCTGAGAATTATCAACGATATTCTGCGAAACGGTAGGAAGAACCTACTTTTTCGAGAAATGAAGAATCGTGATCTTTTCTCGGAACTCGACCGCCTGGTAGCCACCCTGGCGGTGATCACCAGGCGGTGTAGTCACTCGACTACATGCCTGTAGTCACCCGACTACAGCAGAACCAGGGGCCTACTACACCTGTAGTATTTCCGGATTTCTCAGTGGAACCAAGGGGTTAGCCGCCGACCCATGTCAGGGCGGACAGATTTTGTCCGCCCCGGGGCAGCAGCCGAAAGACCAGGGAGAACCTGCACTATCGGCGGATCCGGGGATCTCAGCTGACGATTTTGGCCGATTTTGATTTTGACTTTGACTTTCATTTTCAACATCGCGACGCGAGAACAAGAGGAACGCGCTCGCGTTGCACGAAACGTGCCAGCCCTAACTGACTTTGACTTTCATTTTCATTTTCAAGATCGATTTTGATTTTGACTTTCATTTTCAAGATCGCGTCCAATTGATATTGACTTTGACTTTCATTTTCGTTTCCAATTGACTTTGATTTTCATTTTCAATTGAAAAAAGGCCTGCGAACGACCCCACTACCAATATCACAAAATTATTGTGCTGGAACCGCATCGCGTTCTGCGAATCCCATTCACCCCTATAGGCCCCCAGCCGCCACGTTGCTATCTATGACCCCCTCTAAGTCCCCGTAATCACTAAGGAAAATTGATTAGCTTGACACGACTACTGCGCCGCGCTAGACTACTCTTACTAACGCGCACGCGAGGCTCTAGGAAAATGCCACTTTTTGCATACCAGAGGAGAGCTACATTATCTGCGTTCCAGATTATATCTCTCATCATCAATAGGCGCAGAATTGACATAAATGGCAAACTCTCCCACGTAGAAGCTGCAAAAAAGCTCGCAGAATCAGTTTCTACACGTGATTTTTCCGGCGCAATGCTCAGATTGCACTACAGAATCTCCAAACTTTTGGAATGGGACGGACTTTTACACGAGTTGGACCAGCAAATTGGAAGAGAAGACGATGATGAGTTCCAGGAGTTCGTCAAAACTGTCATCCCAGACTATCTAAACTTCTTCGGTATTGACAAAATTAGTGACAAAACTAGCCGCCCAAACGGCAAGGAGTCAGATAATCCTCCCGTATCTGATAAAACTCCTACAGGGGGAACCACCAGCGCTGGTGTCAAGGCTATGACGGATGATGATTTTTGGTTTGGCGATCGAAAGTCGAGTCCCGAGCAGAGTTCGGAGCCACTCTAAAATGCTTAAGTATGTCATTTGGGGACACGCTCGCAGCACAAAGGCGTGGGACTGCCATTTCGTGTCTTTGTGCTGCGTTTCCCTACTCCTTTCCTGTACATGTAAGAAGCCGATAGACCAGAGTTTGCCGGAATGTAGTAGTTTGTCGGTAGGCGAAGAGGCTTTCGGCATTAAAGGTTCGTCCGTTGACTCGATCAGCACAGGCAGCGCAGTTGTTATTGTGCCGGTTGACAGCGCAGAAGGCGAAATAGACCTAACTTTTGTTTGTAGGTGACCAGGGAGACATAGAATGCTGCCGTTCCTGTTGCAAGCTGTAGAGTCCGTAGGGCACACTGTATTTACTAAAGGCAAGTTTAACCTGAATATCGTTGGTATCAGGAATAACAGACCCGTGCCTAACGAGTTTGACGACCTTATATGTGTAGTCTACAAAGACGAGTATGACCAGTGGATAACTAATAGCTGGCCTGCCACTACTGATCCTGGGATGTACTACTTGAACAACCCCATGAACGTAACTGGCACGGCTATTATGATGCCTGGCCAGTACCGGGGCTCGTACAAAATAGGTATGCACTATACATATGAGGCTCTCGTACAGCACGGCGGTACTGTGCGTATATGGAGAGACTCTAATAAAGACGATATTCTAGACTACGGAATAGAGGACCAGTCTGAGGGTTACTTCGGTATAAATATCCATAGGGCTCATGCGGACATTAACACAGATACAGTTGACAGGTGGAGCGCAGGCTGTCAGGTGTTCCAGAAACCAGAAGACTTTGACGAGTTTATGAACTTGTGTTACAAAGCTGCTGAGATCTGGGGAAACGGTTTTACGTATACTCTTATTGTGCCGAATAAGTTTCTCATGGAGGCATAATGCCTAAGCCGTACAAGAAGCGAAAGAAGCTCAAGCCTAAGCCGTACAAGAAGCGAAAGAAATGAAAATCGGCTTCAACATTTCTGGCCCTATCGGGGCCGTGGTCCCTTTCTGTGCTCCGTATGGAAGCGAGGTTGAGTTTTCTACCAGATATGTGTGGGAGGCTGCCTTTGCAGCGGACATGCACGGTTATAAGACTTTTGTCACATCTGATGGTTCTAATAGATCAAGAGCAACCAGGCAGAACTCAAGACACTTGAATCTCGTTCTTCTTTGCGGCGCGTCAGATAGTGACCACGGTTCCATTTACATTTCACACAGGACTTCTGCACTTAACAGAAGGCGTGTGATCAAAGCAGCGGCTATGCTCTCTAGTCTTTCCGCTAGAGAGATCTCCGTAATCGACACAGAAGGCGGCTCTGAAGAAGACCTAAGCATGCGTGGCTATAAGGCTTTTTGCTGGCTGGTTAGGCTGCCGTTCACACAGGATTGCAAAAACGCTGGACACCAGTTGCTAGCTGCGCTACGGTACGCCTATGACTTACAAGACTCAGATAATGCAAGCGCTGGAAGACTTGGAAGTAACACCGCAGTCGATCGCGGAACAACTGGCGCAAGTTATTCGTGGTGAAACAATCACAGAAAAGTTCGACGGGAAAGGTAAGCTGACGGCAAAAACAGTCAGGACAGATCCGCAAGATGCTATGCGAGGCGCAATGATTTTTGATGCTATACATGGTGGGGAACTTGGGATTGCACCACGTACTTTAGACTTCAAAAGACCAGCAGAAATCGCACACAAGCGCATGTTGATTGACTCCCGTATTATTGTCAATGCCGCTGAAATGGATGATGAATCTTAGCGATGAACTACTAGTAAAAGAAACAGCAAGGCTTCTGTATTTTGAGCATGAGGCTAAGAGCACGGGTACGTCTGGAGAACAGATAGAGGAGATAGAAGGCCGCATAGAAACTATAAAAGAGTTGCTAGAAATGCAGGGCGTTGAGATCGATGAAGACTCAATCCGGCAGAGAGCAACTATCGCGTTCCTTGCTCAGACCGGCCTTACCCCCATGGAGGCCGCGAGCGGGTTCTCTACGAAAGTAGCTAAGGTAAAAAATACCAAGTCTTCTACCGTATCTGTCAAGCGTAGCCCTCCTCCGTCCAAGGTTCCTACAGCCAATCCTACTGACCGGCTTTACTCAGACTTCCCTTTCTTTTGCAGGATGTGTCTGGAGATTGCTTACCGGCCAGGGCTTAATCCTAATGCGCCTGACGGTGGCTACGGCGCGTTTGTTCTCAACGAAGGGCAGCGCAAAGTTGCCGCTGTCATGCTTGACCAATGGCTTAATGATGAGCCTGTTCGTATTATTATACTTAAGTCGAGGCAGCTTGGTATTACTACATTGCTAATGGCGTTCTGGTTATGGCTGATTATTCAGAACCCAGGCATTACTGCGATGATCATTATTGATAAAGGGGACCATCTTAATGAGAAAAGACAAACATACGTGCGCTGGCTTGAGCGCATGGCAGAGTCATACCCCGGACTGCCTAACATCAATCGTCGCGGCTCAAAAGTTATTGAGCTACAAAACATGTCAAGAATCCTCTTCGAGTCTGCCGAGGCACCGAACCCAGGAACGTCCGAGCATATCGCAATACTACACTGCTCAGAAAAGCCAAAGTGGCCTCGTGGACGTGACAGACAAATCGACGCTAGTATCGTTCCAGGTCTGCCAGAGAAGGGACGGACAATCTACGTAGATGAATCTACCGCCGAAGGTGTTAACGGATTCTATCATAGGTGGCACAGAATTGTAGAAGGCAAGGCAGAGGCTACGCCTATATTTTTGCCGTGGTTTATTTCTTCAGAGTACCAAACAAAGCCTCCTGAGTCTTGCTATGATTCCGAGGGCAATTTCATTTATTTAGAAGATGACATCGAAGTATGCGAAACTGATGAAACGGGTAAGATTGTCCTTACTGAGTCTTCTTTTGCTGGTCTTCACAACCTTACCGATAGTCAGACATACTGGCGCAGGGGTAAGATTAAAAATGCGTTCGCTGGTGACAGGGCTATTTTCGATCAGGAGTACCCAACCACTCCGCGCCATGCTTGGCAGATTGTTGGAGGCAAGTTCTTTTCTTTTGACGAGATTGAACGATGCCAAAAAGAATCTGGCGATCCTATTATTTGCGGCAATCTTGTTGACAGTAATGGTAATGATGATCCTCTAAGACTTCTGCCTTATGGAGAGTATTCGCCCTCTATTATTCCTGTTCCTTATGGATCCCTTCAGATTAGAGAAATGCCGAAGGAAGGAGATACATACTATATTGGCGGCGATGTAGCAGAAGGTAAGCAGACTACTACCGCGTCAGGTTCTACAGACTATGACTACACTGTCTTCGTTGCCAAAGATGGGCACGGCAGGACAGTGGCGTTGTTTAGGGACAGGATCAAGCCTGAAGAGGCTGCGCTTCCGCTGCTTCTTATGAGCATAATGTATAACAATGCCCTGGTTAATTGTGAACGCAACGGGCCTGGGCAAGTAGTCTGGTCTATGTTTAGACAGACTGGATACTATAATGTTCATTACAGGAAGGGCAAGGGTTCTATCTTGGATCGTGCCTGGGCGTTGACAACTCAGTCTAACAGGCATCCGTTGCTGTATTCCTTGAGGGCGTCATACAGAGAGTGCCCTGACAGACCATGGTTCAAAGAAACCATACTTGAGATGAATGAGCTTATCATTGACAACAAAGGTAAGATTCAAGCCAGGCGTGGCGCTCACGATGATATTATCATTGCAGAGTGCCACTCTTGGAGCATGATTTATGCAGAGAAGGGCGTCGTCCTTCATTCTGAAAAACCAGAAAAACCAGCGCCGAGCGCGTTGCTGTTTGATGATATTATGTCGTTTAACGGCATAGAGAGGTGGTAATGGCTCTTGATGTTAAATCATGGGATGAGCGTCTCCGAAAGGATCTAGAGCATCGTATGAATAATTTTGATCGCAAGTGGCGAGAGAATAAAAAGATTATTCGGAATGCGGAAGAGGGCAAGCTCAAGGGGAACCTTGTTAAAGAGTTTGTTGACGCTATTCAGTCCAGGTTGATTGTAAGAAACCCGGTTGTGAAGGTTTCTTCAGACAGCACAGATTTCTCTAAGAGAGCTGACGATCTAGAAGTTGCAGCTAATTCTATTATTCGCGTGACAGAGCTTAGGCATTATCTTACTAGAGCTACTGTTACCGCATGTTGGGGTTCTACTGGATGGATTGAAGTTGGCCATACGATGGACCAACATAACTTTGATCCTATGCGTTCTATCCTGTACCGCTCGCCAAATGTAACGGCATTCGAGCAGGCAGAGAACATAGATGTCTACGAGCCAGTGTCAGAGGAGCAGGCAATGTCAGAGCTTGGCTCCGACATTGACAGCGTTCCTAAGTTTAGCCCCTTCGATGGGCAGAACATCCTGCCAGAAGCAGAAGACGATCCGGCACCAGCGTTTGACCCAGAGCTGGGCATGCCATGGCTGAATGAAGTCAGTCCGTTTATGGTTATCGTCCCTAAGAAGAATAAAAACTTTAAGGAGTTGGACTACGTTGCCAAGCTGGTGCTGTTGTCAAAGCAAGAACTTCGTCTGATTACAAACGTAAACGTAGAGAATGTTAATGTTTCTAACAAGTATAAAACACTTCTTGATGAAGTGTCTGGGTCTAAGTATATTGATGACCCTGTTCTCTTGTGCGTTACTCATATCAGGAGGGACAGGAATAACCCTGACTATACTAACTGGTACCTGGTGCATGTGCTTGGTCATCCTGACGTTGTTATCAAGTCTGATGGAAACCCTTTTGGTGGATTGATTCCTCTTGTTCCTATTCAGATTTCACTTGTGCGAAACGTTTGGGATACAACTATTGTTGACGATATTAAGCAGTATGCTGAATGGTATTCTGCTGGCGTAGAAGCTGTTGGTGACAGGCTATACGAGAGTCTTAACCAAAAGGTTCTTACTGGCGCTGGCGCAGCAATGGAAAGCGAGGAGATGCGTAAGCTGCTTAATGCTCGTTATTCTGGCGAGGTTAAAGTTAATGGAGATCCTGCTACCATTAAGACATGGGACGGGCCGTCTATTAGAGAAGAACAAATGCGACTTCTGGGGTTCTTTCAGAATCTTGCTCAGGGCGCTTCTGGCGCAAGCGACATTGATCGTGGTGTGGCTGTTAAGAAGATCACAGCAAGACAGACAGAGGCGCTGCTTAACTCTACAGCTCTAAAAGTTGATGGGATGCGCGAAGGCATTGCAATGACGGCAAGAGAGATCGTTGTTAAGTTGATGCACTTGGTTGGCACCTTCTCTTTGTATAGGTCAAGGCGCTTTACTTTCGGCACTAGAGTTGCGTCGCTTGAGCCAGGCGTAAATGACTTTACCACTTCGTACAGCTACAATATAGATGTTCGCGACATGGCCGCGCCAGCAAATGCTGAGGAACAGCTTATTCTTGTGCAGTTTTTCCGTCTACTTATGATGGACCCAAGCCCGGAAAGGCTGCTTGTTGGTCAGTGGAACTGGAGAGAGCTTGCGGAAATGATCCGTGTCCGCTTTGATATGCCGCCCGAGGTGCTACAGCAAGATCAGCCGCTTGCTCCGCTGCCACAGCAAGCGCCTGGAATGGCTGGTGTTTCAGAAAGTGCTGGACAGCCTGGTGGGCAGATGTTACCGTCTGGTATCGGCGGTCCAGAGCACCCTGAGAGATTCCCTGCGGATCAGGGAACTCCTGACATGAACAACCTTATGTCGGGTCTTAGGCAGCTTGGCTAAAAAATATGATTTATACTGATATTTGTCAAAAGTGTGGACATGAAGAAGATGACATTAGAAGCGTTGCTCGCAAAAGAGATCAGCCGGTTGATGATTTTGGTGTAGCAGTTCCTTGTGCTTCTTGCGGCAGTTCTTCTTGGAAAGTTGTTGAGCTTTACGTGCCGACTCGTTGTTGGGGGCTAAAGGGAGAGAATGAAAACTTCCCGCTAAAGTCTCATCTTAAAGGTAGCGACGGCAAGCGTATCGTTTTCAACAACAAGAGAGCTTATGAAGACGCTTTGAGTTCGCGCGGCCTTGCCATTGCTGGCAACAATCCTATTGGCGCACCGCCGGAGGCTAAGGCAACTCCTAGCAAGGCGCTTGAAAGTCATCCTACATTTAAGAAAATGAAGGATATGGAAAAGAAAGGTTTGATTGATACCAAACCTAAGTTTATCCCAAAAGAAGAGGTAGAAAGTGAGCTTGGATAACAGTGGTGCTAACGAAGGTGGCGGACTTCAAGAGTCTGCTGGAACTCAAGAATCTTCAACCGTAGAGTCTGGAGGCAGCAATGAGTCAGGTTCTTTTGATTTCGGGTCTTGGAATGGTTCTCGTGATTCTCTGCCAGATACGCATCATGCAATGTTTGATGCGCTTCAACAGAAGTCTGGCTCAGATCGAGCAACAGAGACAAACAAGAAACTCCAAGATTATCTGAGAGCGCAGATTTACGAGGCAAGACAGCAAGAGCCAGTTCAGCGGCAATCCGCAGAAGATAGTTCAGAGCCGCTGACTCGTGACGAAGCGATGCAGCTCTTCCGCAAAGAAGAAGCTGACAAGCGCCAGCGGGGAATTGTTGACGCATTCAGAAGTTCCATGCTAGACACTGTTGGCAAGCCACAAAGATACGGCGATGCTACAGTAGCGTTTGCTTCTGAATCTGAAGTAGACGATTTTAGAACGTTTGTTGGTGAGACACTTAATGGTGGCCTTACCGCACAAGACATGCTCCTGCTGTTTAGGCAGGACGATATTTTCCGGCAGATTGGCGATACTGCTGTGAAAGGATTTGAGCGTAAGCTCAAGACTAATAGACCGAGTAATGCTTCTGGCGATAGCGTTGAAACTCGTTCTTCATCGGTTCCCGCCGAATCTGGCTCTGGCAGGCCACAGAAGAGTAGGGCACCTCGCACAGCGGAGTTGTTGCAGGCAAACAACCCAGAGCTGTATAACGCTATTCTGAATGGTAAAACTTCACTATTTTAGAGGTAAATTATGGGTGTCCGCACCACATATACAGAGCAGTTCGATCTTATTCGGACTATCGAAGACCGGTCTAAGAAGCTCGTCGCTCAGGAACTTAAGAAGAGTTACCTGTACCGTCGGTTTATTCAGACCGCTCAAGTTATTAATTGCTACGATGTAAAAGAAGTCCCGCTCTATCTTGGCCCGCCGACTATGGGCAAGTGGATGAGTCGTGGCGATCTTTTGCCTGACGCTAGCGCGTCCAGCGCGGCCTTGTCGTATTGGACCAACCGTTACATCGCAACGCCTCTAGGCTTCGATGTTTTCGATCTTTGGGAGAACGAGGGTAACCCCCAAGCTCTCTTTGATCTGGTTGATTTCAAGACGATGGAGTCTGCTGTTTCCCAGAAGCGTGCGCTTTCTAGTGCAATCTTCAACGGTCTCGGCGGTTCGCAGCCTGACGGTCTTGGTACTATCATCGAAACGCTTGCTCCTGCATCGCAGACGCAAACTGTCGGTGGTGTCGCTAAGGCTACGAAGGCTTGGTGGCGGAACCAGTATGTTCAGCTCACCACGAACTTTGGTACCGTCGCTGCTGGGACGAACCTCCCCGCAGGGATCCTTGCGCTTCTCCAGCTTATTGACGCATGCACTATCGGGACGATGGTCCCGAGCGATATCGTGACCACTAAGGCCACGTTCGCTAATGTGCGCCGCGCCATGCTTGAGATGAGCACGCCGTATCACGTCATTACTGATCGGCTGGATGCACAGTACGGTGTCCGCTCGTTCATGTTTGACGGTCATTGGATTAGTTGGGATCCCAACTGCCCCACTGACGAAGTGTACTGCCTGCACATCGAAGAGAAGTTCGAGTCCGAGCGGACTGGTGGCCAGGATAATGTTAAGGTTGACGGGGATATTGAGGAAGTTGCAACTGACAACGTTCTTGATCTCAACGGCGGCCTCTTCATGATCGTCAACCCGAATGTTCGTAGTCGTGCGCTTGCTCCTCGTACTCCATACCGGCAGCTTGCTCAGACTCA
>Ga0114906_1000234_pt1 | contig 32671 bp, 29 predicted proteins | sample MalvirDeepMed_M9_FD_89687 | JGI IMG/M metagenome (GOLD analysis project Ga0114906, IMG submission 89687) | Marine viral communities from the Global Malaspina Expedition - Malaspina viral metaG DeepMed_M9 | ecosystem: Environmental > Aquatic > Marine > Oceanic | place: Mediterranean Sea...
ACCTCCAGCACCACCTCCACCTGCAAAACTTCTACCAGTTACAGCAGATAATATTTTCTCAAGTAAACTGATTACTTGATTTTCTTTGTGTTTTATTTCGCCTTGTCTTTGTTCGCCTTCTCTTCTTATTTCTGCTGATTCTGATGCACTGGTAGATGTAGTAGATGAACCGCCTACTGAATCAAGTTCTGCTTGTGCTTGTTTTAATTTAAGGTTTGCTCTATTTCTTTTTGATGAGGGTTCTCCAGAGCCGGGTGCATCTCCTCCTAATGCCCAATCAGTAAAGTTTGCACCAAATATTGTTTTGAATATACCAGCACCAAACATGTCAGACTGAGGCATTACACTGCCCATTTTAACTTTCGCCGCTCTAGTAGAACCAGTCGCAAGAGAGTCGGCAAGTTCTGTTATATAATCCCCTTCGATTCCACCTTGGCCAGAAGCAATGGCCGCGATATCTTTTGCTCGTATTTGGATTTGTCTAAGTCTGGCAGAATCTGCATCTGTGCCTTCTTTTACTAGGTTATCTAATTCTTCTTTTAATACTTTACTCGAAGCAGAAAGTTTGCCATCTTCTTTGTCAAATAAAGCAGTTAGATATGCTTGTGTTTCAGCAACTTCACCAATAATATCTCGAATTGATTCCTTACCCAACTCATGAATAGTCATAGTAGCGCGAACACCCTCTTTGGCTTCGGCTACCCTTTGTTGCAATTCTTCAATTCTGTTTTTTATATCTGCCATATTTTATTTATTGTTGTTGATGTCTGACTGTTCTTTCATTTTGTTCTTTGACAAATTTGTGTAACAATGATATATAAATTTCTCTCTCCCAAGGTATCATATTTTCTAATTCTTCTAGTGAATAGTTATGGTGATGCATCATCTGAAAATTGAGTTTATAATAAACTACAAGACATTCATGAGAGAGGCTTAGAGAAAAAAATCTCGAATACCTCCTAAAATCATTTTATTCTTTTTTTTGCATTTTCTACACTCAAAATTAACAGTATGACGAAGTTCTGGCATAGTTTCAAAGAATTTTAATATACTATCGAATTGTTTGTGAGTAAGTTCTCCAACAAATTTAATTAATTCTTCTATAGAATAATCTTCTGATTTGTATACATTTTCTCCATCATAAATTGTTTCTATACAACATGCAATCGCTTCAAAACTTTCCGCATCTGGATTTAATGGGTCATCAATTACAGAAGATGCCATTTCGATAGTTGGATATTTCATTATTATTCCTCTATCTGATGAAAGTTCAATTTTATTTGTGTGTCCTTTATGAGTCTTTAATTTGATTTTTGTCAAATCAATTTCCACTGGATTTGATTCTCCACAGTGTTTACATGTTAATTCGGGTGTGGATGTTTCCCCTACAGATTTTGCTCTGATGTTTATAAACATAAAACATAAATCTGGTATTGATAATTCTTCAGGGTTTAATGTTCCATATGTACAATTAGAAATTACACCTTTAAGTGCTGTTACTATTTGTTCTATTTCTGCACTTTCAAGTGCCATCAATAATATTTTTTCTTCTTTTACTATAAAAGGTCTAAATTTAACCTTCTTTTTACAAGCCGGTAAAGTTATAGAATACTCTGGTAGTATTGGTTTAGGTAAAGTTATTGTTTTTGTTGTCATTATAATTCTCCATTATTTTAAATAAAATCTCCAAGTGCATCTGATAGGAAGTTTCCTATAATATCTTCTCCCTGTTGGGTCATTTGTCCGGGGTCTAAACCCCAAGGAAGACTAATGACATGTCCGCCAATTGCAGTCGGAATCATAGGGAATGGGAAGTCTTCTGTGGCACCTTGAAGCCATCTGTCTACTCTCCCTACTAAATCCAATCTGTCTATAAGTCCTTCTAAGAAACCCACTTCGTCTGGCATTTTGATTCGCCATTTCCTATAAGAAAAAGATATTGGTTGTTTATTAACTTCGTTTGTTCGTTCATCGCCGAATTGAATAGGGCCTATTGTTTTTGGATATGCTTTTTCCAATACAATTCTCATTATTGGATTATCTTCTAAATCTAGTTGTGTAATTTCTATATCTCTTGCATATGAATCTAAATATCCAATATTATGGGTTTTTTCATCGATAATTTGGTTTTGCCATTGTTGGAATTTATTTCTTTCATAATAATCACCAGACAATTTGAATACTGCTTCCATGTCCCCTGCGAAAGATTCTTCATAAGGCATTTCATAAACAGGTCCATGATATTTAATTTCTTGGGTTGCAATAGTTTTTCCTGGCATTACACAACTTTCACATGAAACACACAATCTAAGATTATCTGTAGCCCCCATATTAGTGAATGCTATTTCATATTTATGGGGGTATGAAAGTTTATGTGCGGCTATACTTGCAACCATGCTATTAATTCTGGTTGGTACATTTGATTTTGGTGGTATCAAGTTATCGAGAAAACCGCCCGCGGTTTCTCTTACATTATCGAATATAGGACCGATAGTTTGTTCTAATGGATTTGTCATAACTCTGCACTCCCCGCCCGTTCTTCTACTAGTTTTTGTCTACTCTCCACCCACACTTGATTTTTATATGCCTTTTTAAATCTATGTATTGGTAAATGTATAGCAAAATCCCAATCTTTTGGGTAAATGTGCAACATTCTAGAACCAATATATTTGGTCTTGTATCTTTTGATACATGGGCGATAATACCTAAATTCTTTTCTCTTTTTCAGCAATTCATAAGTCAATTCTATTCTAGACCATTTATTGTTTATATTTCCTTTCATATGTCTTTTAACCAACATAAAGAACCTTTCTCTCATTTTTGGAGGAAGATAGTGAAAGTTTAATCCCATGAATCCATCTTTAGTATAATTTAAAAGAAAAATTAAAGGGACTACATCATAATATTTCAGTTTTGCTCTGGTTTTTGGTCTATAGTTGAATAGATACATGCCGCCTAGCCTTTTATATCCACTTTTTTGAATCAATCTAGTTCTATCTCTTAGAACAGTTTCTTCTGGAGATAATTCAGTACCTTCAAACATCTCTCTCACCAATTCTCTAAACCATTTCATTGCTTCCATAGAACCTCTACGGATACCAGTATCTTTAAACATTTCATCTAATGCATCAAAAATATTTTTCCTAGAAAGTATAACATCAGGAGAACCAATACGCCCAGTTTTGTAGGAAGATTGGGCGGATACAGGACCCCAATAAAATGGCGAATTCTGAATGCCTGGAGGTGGACTTAATTCATCCTCAAAATTTGTTTCTTCTGGTTCTGGCATATAAATATATATGTAAATTATGGGGAAAGAGTTTCATCTGTCATTATAATAAATCTCCATCCTCTATTTTCTGCATATTCGGTGGCGGCCTTCCATTTTGCAGAGTTTATTCCCCAATTTTTTACTTCTGTAAAATATGTTCGTGTCTTTCTTTCTGGTCTTTTTGGTGCTTTGCACTGTTTTTTTGGTTTTACTTCAATTAAAAGTGTTTCTATAATTTTATCTTTGTTTTTTATTTTAACTAGAAAATCTACAAAATATCTGTGCATTCTGTTATCAATTGGTGATTTATATGGTACTATAACTTCCTCTGAGCCCCATTCTAATATGGCGTCTGTTTTATCACAGTAAAGCATGAATCTTTTTTCTAATAAACTGCGATATACAATTTTTGTTGAGTCACCAATATATTTTTTAGGTTGTTTTGGTTTGTATCTTCCTTTATATGACATATATAAATATGTATGATGGTTTAAATAATTTTAACAACTTAAAGGAGAAATTATAATGACTTCAACTCTGCCAACCAACGAACAACACGGTGCGGCGTTCAATCCCTTCACAGACCCAATTGAGGTTGCTTCTGCGCCAATGGGAGCAAGAAAATCCCTCGAAGGATTCTGGTCCCCAGAATTACACGGCCATCTAAATTACGACCACGAGAGAATGGGAGGGACAAATGTAGCGCACACAGTAGGCGGTGGTGGATTTGGTTCTGGGAAATTATTGGAATTTCCAGAAAATGTGGGGACTGAAGACATGAAGCATTTTGTTGTATTTAACATTTATAATGGCATAGAAAGCGCTATGACCCCAGAAGAATTAGCACTATATGAAAGTGGAGAAACAAACGAATTACTAGGTGGGGCACTTACTAGTGCAACGACATTTGGGGTTACTACATTATTAACTGCCAAAGGAATTACTAAACTTTCAACAATGTCGACACGACTGCGAAACTTACCAAAAGTTGGACCTTTCATTGCACTAGCGGTGGGCGGTTATGCCGCATTTAAAGCATGGGGAGTAGGGGCAGATTTAGGCGGATATGCTTTGAATACTGAACAAGAAGCGGCCGCCCAAGCACAGTGGACTGAGGTTAAGAATGCAATTAAGGCAGCAGGACAAGCAGAAGCAGATATTGAATTTGGTGATGCAACACAAACTGGAAGACTTACCAGAATAGGAAAAGCACATGTAAAAAGTATGGATACTATTGCTATGTATATGCCTCAAAAAATTAATGCAATGTCTATTTTAGAATATGAACAACAAGATATGAGATTTATTCAAAACATAATAAATGACTGGACTGGTGCCGTTGCTAATATTGGGTTATCAACTGCGCCGAAAGTTGCTGACCAGGTCGCAAGTTTAATGGGGACAAACAGTAATATTGATGTTGCCATACAAGGTGCAATGCGAATAGCGCCCAACCCAAGAAAGCAACTTATGTTTAGAGAACCAGTTTCAAGAAAATTTGAATTTAACTTTAACTTTTCTCCAAGAAACCCCACAGAATCTGCAAGGGCGTATGAGATAATTAAAATGTTTAAAAAACATGCATATCCAATATTGTCAAAGACTGCTGGTTCAGGTGCATTCTATAGATTTCCTGCTGAATTTGAAATTAAATATTACACTATGCAAGATGGAGAACCAGTTGAAAATGATTTTATTAATAAAATTGGGCGATGTGCGCTGAGAGAAGTTAATGTTGATTATGCTTCCAGTGGTTCTTTTTCTACTTTTGAAAATGGCGCGCCAACTAATATGATTATGTCTTTGACATTTGAAGAGATGGAACTTTTAGACTCAGGTATGGTAGCCAAAGGGTATTAATTTATGTATTTTCAAAATTTTCCAAAAATAAATTTAAGAAACGGTACTGGAGCAACTTCTGGGGTTTCTGTAGCAGTTGATATACTAAGAAGGGCCGGATTTTCGGAAAGGGGTAAAACAGGTTCTCAACATTTCTTTAAATATAACATAAAAGATGGAGAAACCCCAGAATCTTTATCAAATTCATTATACGGTTCATCAAATTATAATTGGGTCGTCCTTATGTTTAATGATATAATCGACCCGTTGTTCGACTGGCCTCTTAGTACAAACAAATTTGAAAAATTTATAAAGAAGAAATATAAAGGTGTAACTTTATATTTGGGTGAGGGTATAACTGGGACTTTTAAATGGGGGGATACAGTTGCTCTTATGACCACCAGTAGTGGTGAAACTGGTTGGGGAGGAGTGGTAAAAGAATATGACCCAACATATAGAAAGTTAGTAATATCTGAATTGGGAGTGGGCGAAAATTTTAAAACTCAAGACCACATTCAAGCATACAACTCTGATGGTGGTACAGACTGGAATCAATATGTTGCGGGTGCTACAATAGAAAGAGTTGTATCCGATTCTACACAGGCGTTACATCACTTTGGGACAAGTGGGTCTGCAACTGCTGGATATGATGATATTGGCGGTGGTACTGCTACCGCGTCTATGTGGTTAGACCCTCTTTCACAATATAACGGAATTACTCAAGTTTCTTTGGCTGATGGTGCCGCATTTGTAGATACTTTAATATATGGGTATTCTTTTAATAGTACCAACGATTATGTAATAACTAATGAAAAGTATGAGTCAGATTTAAATGAATCCAAAAGAAGCATTTATTTGTTAAGACCAGAATATATCCCCTCCATTAATGATGAATTTAAAATGTTGATTAGAAGATAATGGTAGATACAAACTTCGGACAAAATACTGACGACTTCTTGAATGGCGGGTTCGACCTTGAAATGTACAACCGACATCACGATGTTCGTATTGATGATGTTAGAATTATATCATTCAGTGGGTTGGATGTTAGTATAATAGACCATTTGGATTTTTTTGAATTACATGAAGATATATTTGAATGTTCTTTATCTGGTAGAATTTCATCACTTGATGTTAGTAACCTACCAACAAATTTATGTTTAACTGGACATGAATTACTGGTAATTACTTTTGGTACTCCTGGATTACCGAGAATTACACAAGTTTTTACTATAGATAAAATTTCTGATAAAGTCCAATTAGATGATAAAAAATCACAAATGTATGATTTGCATTTTGTTAGTTCTTCTTTTATAAACAATATATTCAGAGGAGTTAGTAAATCATATTCTGGGACTATTTCCTCTACTGTAAAATCAATTTTCCAAACTTATATCAATCAAGATATTAGTTCAAATGCTATAAAAATAAATGTTGAACAAACTATGGGAGATTATAAAGTAGTTATTCCTGGATGGAAACCCAATGTTGCAATTAATTGGTTAAGAAGAAAAGCAGTATCACTTGGACACTATCCAAGTTCTAATTATGTTTATTATCAAGACTTGGATGGGTTTAATTTTGTTTCTTTGGCATCATTATATAATAATCCTGTAGTAGCAACATATTCATCACTTCCTGTTAGGTCTTCTGAGGCTAGAGAAGAAGATGGTCCAGAAATGGATTTACAAAAATCTTTAACTAATATTGAAAGAATATTAGTCAAAGGTTTCGACCAAAGTACAGAATCATTAAATGGAACATGGTCTTCTACATTACTAATACATGATATAACTACTAAATCGTATGAAAACTTTTTGTATTCTTATAATAAAAATTTCCAACCAACGAAAACCTTAAACGGATATCCACTATTACCACAATTAACAGACCATTTTTCAGTACAACCAGATGCAAGGAATTATATGACACCAAAACACACTGGAATACATGGCGGTGTTAGTGATGTAGATGGTCTTAAAACTATAGATTATCCAGATAATGAAGCAACATGGAATCACTTACAACAACATGATGCCGAATTAAATCATTTACAATTTAATTCTATTGAAATTGTTGTCGCTGGCGATTCAAATAGAAGAGTGGGAGATAAAGTTGCAGTACAAGCACCAGATGTAACAGGTGGTGAGGATAATAGCGGTTTAGATACTATGGTTAGTGGAATTTATTTAATCACAAAAATAAAACATACAATAACACCGAACAGTGGGCATCAAATGCATATGAAATTATGTAAAGACTCATATGGGTGGGGTCTACCAAATGAGTTTGTGCATGAAGGTGGCGAAGAAAAAGGAATTGGTGGGGTGTATCATGCTTAATTATATGGGAAAAGATTCTTTCGTTTGGTTTATGGGTGTTGTGGAAGACAGACAAGACCCATTAGAACTTGGAAGGTGTAGAGTCAGATGTTTAGGATTACACACTCAAAATAAAATTGACATACCCACTGAAGATTTGCCTTGGGCAACACCAGTGCAACCTATGACTTCGGCATCTATGAATGGAATAGGATATACTCCATTGGGTCCTGTAGAAGGTTCATGGGTTGTAGGATTTTTTAGAGATGGCGCCAATGCACAAGACCCAATATTAATTGGAACTGTTGGGGGAGTACCACAAGTTGAATCAGATGTAGAATATGGATTTAATGACCCAAATGGAAAATATCCAAAATTAGATTTCTTAGGAGAACAAGACACCAACAGATTGGCAAGAGGTGTAACACAGGATACAGTAGTAGAAAAGAAATTGAATGATGTAAGCATTAACCATCCAATTGCAAATGAAGGTGGGTTGTGGTCAGAACCGCAAACACCATATGACCCAACATATCCATATAATAATGTTTATGAATCTGAAAGTGGCCACATACAAGAATTTGATGACACGGAAGGCAAAGAAAGAATACACACATATCATACCTCTGGAACTTTTGAAGAAATTCATCCAGATGGAACTAAAGTAACAAAGGTCAAAATGGATGATTATGAAATTATTCTCAGAGATAAATTCGTTCATATAAAAGGCGATGCAAATGTTATTATCGGAGATGATGAAGAAGAAAGTAATCTTACACTTTATGTCAAAGGAAATGTTGATATGCAAGTGAAGGGGGATGTTACAGAAAAAATTGAAGGTAAAGTAGAACAAACCGTGAAGGGTGATGTTTCCATTCATAGTGAAGAAGGTAGTTTAAATATAGCCTCTGAAGGAAATATACACATTCATTCTGGCGGTGAAATGCAGTTAATATCAGACGGACCTATGAGATTAAGAGGTTCATCGATTGATTTAAATTAGGAGAAATAAATGGGACTTGGAATTACAAGAGCATATTTAGATACAGCAGGAGGCGTTATATTAACCGGCGCCGGTACAGTAAGGGTTAATGGGATGCCTGTTGCATTGGATGGAGCATCAGTTTCGGGACATGGCAAAAGTCCACACAGCAGTCCTATGGTGATTAAAAGTTCATCAACTGTTAGGGCAAATGGAAGAGGAGTTGTTCGTCAATCTTTAGACATTGCAAGTTGTGGCCATCCCTGTAATGGTTCAGGTAATGTTAGGGCAGGAGGTTAATTATGGGTATTTTTCCAACAGAAGGGTGTACAATACAGGCAGCGAAATATACGGATGCCGAGAAAGATTTAATTCAAACAGTTATGGACGGTAATGCATTTTTAAATCCAGTAAAGGGTTCTATAAATTCAACAAATACTTCAATATCTGAAACGCAGAGTTTGCTTAATTCTGTTCAGTATCCAGATTTACCACAGTGGTCTGGACTATCTGCATCAATCTCGTCATTGTCTGACCAAGTAGGTTCATATAATACACATTCAAATAGAATATCTGGTAAAAATTTAACTGCATTAGGTCCGAACGATGAACCAGGATTTATGGGTCTTTATGGAATTGCATCGGCAAATAATACTGCAAGAGAATCTATACTAGAAAAAAATGAAGATAATTTTAGTCCTGTCTTTAATAGTATACTTGGTCCAGCATCCAGTGTTTTAAATTCTGTAACTGATACAATTAATAATTCTGTAAAAGATTTAATTTCACTTAATCTTGGAGTTACATCAAGCGGTGCAAATGAATATCCAGAGGGATTTACGGCATCGGTTGCTGAAGTACAAACATTAATCAGCGCCGCGGCATCCTCGGTGGCAAATTTTATATCGGCAGATAATAGTTCTTACACTTCAGCACTAAGGTATGTGGAGAAGTTTAGTTTGGGTAATATGATAATGAGTAGCACACAAGACCCATGTTTTGGCGGAAAATGTATGGACAATGTACTTACACCCGGCGTTAAAGCAAAATTAGAAATTGTTGAATCGGAAAAAAATCCTACATAATAGTAAAAAAAGGGTAGCATATGAAACCAGAAATTTGGGACATGTTTATAAAGATAGGATTAACTTTGGGCGCTGTTTTCACGGGCATGGCCACTTATTTCTTTACAAAAGTAAAAAAGAAGAAAAAGAAGGAAAGGAAAGAGAAGGACATTGTTTCCCCTCTACTTTGTTATCCTCCAGATTTTTGGATGACTCACACCAAAATTCAGGAATCTCTTACTGAATTAAGATTAAAGGTTGATTGTGCAAGGACTCAATTAACTCAATTTCACAACAGTGGTGAGTTTTTTAACGGTACAGGAATGAAAAGACTTTCACTAACTCATGAATCCTTGGCAAGTGGAGTAGCAGGAGAACAGAAAAGAAGTCAAGACTTACTTATGAGTATGTTTATGCTCCTCTTAAAGCATATAAAAGATAATAATGTTGCGGTATATTTCGTTGATGATTTGGAAGAATCTTATACCAAACAATATTTAGAATCTTCAAATACAATAGCATATGGTGTTTTGCCTATTAAACAATCTTCGGTTATTATAGGGTTTGTTATGATTCATTGGTGTAGAGAGGCAAAAGCGGAAGAGGCACTTAAGGATTTTGAATTGATTGTAGATTGGATGGAGAGAACACAAACATTAATTGAAGTAGAATTAACAAATAAGGCTTCAAGGGATTCAATTAAGGTATAAATAAATATAATGGCTGGTATTTCAGATTATAACAGATATAAAGATTTAGACTTGGATTTTATACCTCATCCAGTGTCTGGTGATGTCGTGCAAAAAGTTGGAGCGGATGCTGTTAAAAGGTCTGTAAGAAATTTGATATACATGAGAATTTACGAAAAGCCTTTTCAACCACATATACATTCTACTGTTAGAAATCTTTTGTTTGAGCCAGCAACCCCATTAATAACCATTCAATTAAAAAAATCAATTAGTGAAGTACTAACAAGAAACGAACCAAGAATTAAATTAATAGAAGTTGGGGTACAGGGGCATGAAGAGAGTTATAAGATAACTATAAGGTATGGTATTAAAAATCAACCAGAAGTGGAAACAGTGCTACTAAATTTAAAGAGGTTACGATAATGGCAAATGACAGAAAAATTAAAGTGAATGAATTAGATTTTCTTACTATAAAAGAAAATTTAAAAAATTATCTTAGTGGTCTTGATGAATTTAGTGATTTTAATTTCGAGGGTTCTGGAATTTCTATACTTCTAGACCTTCTTTCTTATGTGACCCATTATCAAGGATTTTATAATAATATGGTCGCGAACGAAATGTTCTTGGACAGTGCAATAAAAAGAACTTCAGTTGTTTCCCATGCAAAATCTCTAGGATACACCCCATCGTCTAAAACTTCGGCCGAGGCTATTGTAGATATTACTATAAATGACGATACAACAACTACAACAACATTAACAAAACGGTCAAAATTTACATGTCAAAGGGACGGAACTACTTATACATTCACCAACCCAGATGCCGGCGATTTTGAAACATTAAATGCTACTCAAAAAGTAATAAGAAATGTAACACTAAAAGAAGGTACATGGAGGAATCAAAGTTTTGTAGTTGATAATAATATTGATACTCAAAAGTTTATAATTTCTTCCAAAGATGTTGATATGTCTACTTTAGGTGTTCGTGTCCAAACTTCTATTAATGACACAACTGGATATACAGATTCGTGGTCTGCTGTATCTGATATTACAAGTCTTACAAGCACCACCAAAGCATATTATACACAAGAAGTAGAAAATGGATTATATGAAATATATTTTGGTGATGGTATTCTTGGAACTAAATTGTCTGATGGTAATGTAATTGTTCTTGAATACTTAATTACAAATGGAGTTTTGGCAAACGATATTGGTTCGCAAGATACGACTTATTCTAGAACATTCAGTTCTTCTGATATCAATGTTGCAAACATAAGTGTAGTTTCTGCATCAGCAGGTGGTGGAGGGAAAGAAAGCATTAATGAAATTAAATTTAATGCGCCCAAAGCATTCCAATCTCAAAATAGGTCCGTCACAACCAACGACTATAAAACATTTATATCTCAAAATTATAGTAATGCCGGCGATGTATTCGTTTGGGGAGGAGAAAATAATAATCCACCAGAATATGGAAAGGTATTGATTTCTGTTAAACCTACCAGCGGGACTGTGTTAAGTCAAGAAGATAAATTGGGTTTACAAAACTTATTAAAAACACAAAATCTTGTTAGTATAATCCCAGAAATTGTTGAGCCAAATTATATCTACATGAAAGTAAAAAGTAATATTTCATATGATTCTAATACCACAACAAAAAGTACAAGTGATATTAAAACATTAGTCGATTCTTATATTATATCATATTCTGTTTCTGAACTTGAACGATTTAATAGAAATTTTAGATATTCTAAATTTGTAAAAGTTCTTGATGATGCAGATGATTCTATTCTAGGAAATGAAACTTCTATTAAAATACAAAAAAGAATAGAGGTAACGGTTGGTAAGTCAAAAACATATACCATAGATTTTGGTAATAAAATTTATCATCCACATGCTGGTCATATGCCTGTAGTTGAAAGTAACGCCTTTACATATACCAAACTTGATGGGACTGTTGTAAATGCTTTGTTGGACGATGACGGAGAAGGAAATATCAGAATATATGAAGTTATCAATTCGGTAAAGTCATATCTAAATAAAACTGCTGGTACAATAGATTATAGTGAAGGTATAATTTCATTAAAAGACTTTATGCCTGTTTCTGTTGATGGAACACTTTTGAAAATAGATATCGTTCCAGAAAGTAAAGATATTATATCTGAAAGAAATGGAATTATTGCAATAGACTTAAATGATTCTGATTCTGTTCAAACTGTTGTGGAATCTTATTCTCCTTATAGTATTAATAGTGAATCGTCATCTGGTAGTGTTTCTGTTTCTTCTTCAACAAGTTCTTCTAGTAGCAGTTCCAGTGGTTCAGGATATTAATAGATGCCACTAATTATAGGACAAGGTGGAGGTGATGGACAGGACCAGGAGCCGTATACATTTGTATCTCTTCTTTCGGGTGCAACAGCAAGTATAAGTAATAAAATTTCCAGTGTTGTATCTGAAATATTGCCTGGTTTTGTTGATAACAACCATTCTAAATTTGTAGACTTTATGGAAGCATATTATGAATGGACGGAACAAAATGAAAATCCTCACGGAACTTCTGTCGCTTTGATTGATTTAATTGATGTTGATAAAAGTTTAGATTCTTTTATTGAATATTTTAAAGATGTCTATATTAAAGATTTTCCTAAAAACCTTGCAGTCGATTCTTCTGGTAATGTCTTAAATGAAAAAACAATTATTAAAAATATCAATGATTTTTACAGAAGTAAAGGAACAGAAAAATCATATAAGTTTTTTCTAAGAATTTTACACGATAGTGATGTTGAATTTTATTATCCCAAAGAAGATATACTTCGTGTGTCTGATGGTAAATGGATAGAAAAAAAATCACTTAAAGTTACAAGCACCAACGGAACAAAATTATTTGAATTGGCAAAGAAAACAATCATCCAAAAAGATGCTATCGGAAGTGGGGTGTTATCTGAAGCATCTGCAACCGTAGAATCTATACTTCAATATAATGTCGAACAATATTTCGTAACAGAATTGTTTCTAACAGATATAAATGGCACATTTCTTCAGGGAAATAAAATTGAAGGTTTAGATGATGATAATAATAAAATTCAAGAAGATATTTATTCTGTTCCAGCCGTCATTAATATTCATTCTAGAGGAGCGGGATATAGGTCTGGGGATACGGTAATAATTGATGAAAATTCTAATGAATATATTTCTGGTAAAGGGGCAAAATTTGAAGTTGATAAAGTTAATAATGCTGGTGCAATACAAAGTGTTATAATTAAAAATTTCGGTACAAACTATACAACCAATACATTAGACGATACTGTTCCAGTATATTTTCGTTCAACTTCTGGCGATGGTAGTGCATCAGGAAATGCTTCGTTGAAAGCATTGTGTGTTTATCCTGGATATTGGTTAAACAATGATGGTAAATTGAGTTCAAACAAATATTCAAGAGATAATGAAAAATATTCTGAGTTCTCTTATGTTTTAAAAACAGAAATCGCTTTGGAAAGTTATAAAAACCAAGTTTTAAAAACAATTCACCCCAGCGGAACAAGATTATTTGGCAATATTTCTTTACTTAATATAGTATCTAGTGCTGTTCCATATCACACAGAAATTGTTGCAATTGAACCTCCTCTTGTTGGACATTACACACCGTACACTTTAGACACACACGACAATTTGAGAGGTGCGACTGGTTCTGGTTCTGCCATAGATTTATATCCTGTAGGATTCAATCCAGGCTCAACTGCTGCCGGTCATTGTCTTGGAAATACTGGTGGTAGATTGGCAATTGAGCATGGTAATATAACTGGTGGATATACTATTGGTTCGTTTACTGCTGGCATAACTCTTGACTCGCATGGTGGAGGTTGCACAGGAACTATATTTGGATGGCATAGAAGTTCATCAACAGGTGGAGTTCTTTTTGTTTATTCTCATGGGGGTGGAACTGCTCTAGGATTTACAGTAGGTAATACTTTTGAGGCTCAAACTGGTCAAACAGGACACATCAGAGCAGTTACAGTTGGAAATGGAACAGTGTTGGAAAGGGACGCGGTTGTACATGCTACTGGTCCTGCCGGTGGATTAAGTTCTGGTGCAACTTCATCACAAGAGAGCGGAATAACTCATTGGATAATTAACGAATCTTTTCAATCAGTATCAACAACTATTGGCGAAACCCTCGATGTTAAAACTTTTACACACACAAGCCCATACACAGCAGGATATGATTATTCTATAGGAAATTATGTACAACAGCAAGACCCTGATAATCAGGGAATTTCGGCAGAAGGTATTGTTCAAGATTGGATTCCGTCTGCATCTGGTGGCACAGGAGGAGTTTTAAAAATTCAGCAAATTGGTACACACAATTTTGGAGCAGGCACCATATATGAAATAAATAATTATAATGGTACTATATCCATAACAAATAATTTTACCGTAATAGGGGCTGATGAAATAATTAGAAATAAAATTAAAAATCTAAAACTGGACGATATTGTTCAGATACCTGCCGCGGGCAGCGACCGTTGGATTTATCATAGTGGAGATAGTGAATCGAGTGTTACTGGTGGGTACACGCAAGGCGCGTGATATATAGTATAGGAGATAAACATGGCATCTGATGCATTAAAACAAGAATTTAAAACAACCTTCGCGAGTAATTTCGAGAAGGCTTTTGACAATGATTCTGATGACCAATACTTCTTGGTGTTTGGTAAAGTAGACAGTTGGGCAACCACTGGACCTGCATCTGCTGGACCCTATGGTACAGCAGATGATAATACTCCATCGGCTAATATAGATTCAACCGAAAGAGGATTTCAGGCTCTTAGAGATTCCGTTGGGGCAAAGAGAATTTCTTCTAGAAACATTTATAGAATGATTCCTAGAAATGACTGGACATATGGGATTACATATGACCAATATTCTTCATCCGAAGACATGTTTGGTACTCTTTCTGGAACTCAAAAAAGATTTTATGTATACACATCTACTGGCAATGTTTATAAATGTATAGGAAATACTGGTGCAGGTGCAGAGGGACCAGTATCACAATTTGAACCTTCTCACACTATATCAGATGTTGTTACATTAGAAGATGGATATAGATGGAAATTTATTTACAAAGTAACAGACGACAGTAAAGACTTTTTGACTAACGAATATATTCCAATTCAATATACCAATACAGATTCAGATACTTTTTTAAATCAATGGAATGCTCAACAAAGTTCGGTTAAAGGAACTATAGAGCATATTAATATAACTGCACCATCAAGTGCTTTTGTTCCCGCACAGTGGATAAAATCTACTCCTCCAAACACAACAAAAGAGATTCAAGATAATTCAGAAGCCGGAGTAACATATGCTTATCTTGAAGAAGGGGCACAAACCAATGATTATTATGTTGGATATTCTCTTTACATTAATTCTGGACCTGGGACAGGACAAAAAAGAAAAATTGTAAAATATACAAATGATGGAAGAAAAGCAGAATTTAATATTCCCTTAACGGAAGCAATTTCTTCGGGAGATGGTGGATTTGCCGTATCAACATATCAAATTATGCCAAATATTGTTTTGGAGGGTGATGGTAACAGTGCTGACGCACTTGCCGTAACCGACTCGGATGGTCGTTTGACTGGTGTATCTGTTTTAAACACAGGAGAAAATTATACCGTAGTAGTTCCTAAAATATTACCTATTGGAGTTTCTGGTGGTGATATAGGAACTAATGATATTCAAGGACCAACATTGACTTGTGAAATTTCTCCTGGAAATGGTCATGCATTTAATTCTATTCAAGATTTCCAAAGTGATAAAGTAATGATTAGAACAGTTGTAAAAGGAACGGATTCAAACTTTGTGGCTGGAAGTCAAGATATCAGACAAGTTATGTTGGTTAAAAATCCAAAAATTAATGGCGGAACATACGATGGATGGACTGCCGGTTCTGAAATTTCTAGAAGAAAGCAACTAACTGTTGCAATACCATATTTTTCAACTGTAGGATTTTCTGATGATTCTTTCCTTTCCCCAACAGGTAAAACTGGCGATACTGTTATGGGGGAAAATACTAAAGCAACTGGTCTTATTCAAAGTTGGACTTATAGTGCGGCTAATCCAGAATTAGGGACACTAGAACTTACAGATGTACGAGGAAATTTTGAAGTGGATACTCCAGGTAGCAATTTAACTAGAATTGTTTTTTCTGATGATGCAACTGGAACAACTTCTGATTTCGTAGCAGGTAGAACAATAAAACAACATAATGGTTTAGCAGGACCAAGTGGTGCAACTGCGATTGGAAAAGTTCATACATGGAATGCTTCTGCTATTGCAGAAACACACAGGCCATTTGAACTCATTGTTGATGTTTCTGCAAACTCCTTTGTTGATGACCAAACAGTAACAGAATATGGTACAGATGGAAATCCGAGTTCCAATACATGGACCGGAACTAATGTTGTAGAAAGAAAAATGGGAGAACTTCTTAAACACCATAGTTCTGCTCAAGGACTTACATTTGAATTTTATAATAATTCAGATGGTTTTCAAAATATTGCTAGGTCAAACACATTAACTGATGTTCAGGACGAAGAAACACTTGAAAAATCATATAGACTTACAACAAAACTTGAAATAATAGATTCTAGTGGTTCGCCAGATTTAGCGTCAGGTACTTATGTTGCTGATGCGATATTCCAACAAGAACATCTTAGTAACACTGAAGGGGCAACTTCTGGGATAATTACAACAGGTAAAATAGTTTCTTGGTCTGCTAGCGAAGATGGTTCAAGTGGAGCCCTATATCTCAATGATGTTAGAGGAAGTTTTGTAACTGGTGGATTTAGTAGCGGCTCAAGAACAAATGATGGAATAACTTTTGTTACAGAACCAGAATTACAGATAGGGTCTGGAGAAGTCTTATATATACAGAATATAAGGCCTATTTCTAGAACTGCTGAACAAGACGAAGAAATTAAAATATTGATAGGATTTTAAAATAAATGGTATACGACCCAACACTTTTCAATACAAACCCATACTACGATGACTTCAACGAAGATAAGAAGTTTCTTAGGATGCTATTTAATCCTGGAAAAGCAGTTCAAGCAAGAGAATTAACACAACTTCAAACAGTAATACAAAACCAAATGCAGAGGTTTGGTGACCATATATTAAATAATGGGTCAAGAGTAATTGGTGGAGAAATTTCTAATCAAGATGTTTCTTTTATAAGATTTAAGAAGGACAACCCCGATGAAGAAACAGGAGAAATTGATGTAACCAATTTTTATGGAACTGATTTGGTTATAGATTCTGGAACTTCCGATGACACTAGAAGAGCAAAAGTTCTTCATGGTATTACTTCAGACATATCAACAAATGATGATTATTATATTTTATGTGTCCAATATATAAGTGGTGGTAGTGGAGGTGCAGACCAATTTGCAGATGCTGAAGTTGTAAAGGGAATTTGTGGTAGTAATGTATACAAAGCACGGATTGCTGACCGAAATAATGTAGATTCTACAGATGCATTGAATTATGATGGTGTAACTGGAACTGCTAAACTCACAACAATAAATGATGGTGTTTTCTTTGTTGATGGGTTTTTTGTAAAAAATGATATTCAATCCGTTTCTCCTTATGGTTTAACAGGAGCAAGTTTAAATATCAGAAACTTTTCTTCTCCGACAAGTAGAATAGGATTTACTACAGAAAAATCAATTATATCTGCAACTGATGATTATACTTTGCGTGACCCCGCATCTGGCGCATATAACTTTAATGCTCCTGGCGCAGACAGATATAAGATTGATTTAAAAGTTGATTTTAAAAATTTCGAGAATCATGCGACCGCCGGTTCTACTGCTTTTGGTGATGTAAACTTTTTTGAAATTGTCAGATTTGTCGATGGTGCAGTTCAACTTAAAAAAGAATACAGTGATTATTCAGAAATTGAAAAAACTCTTGCAAGAAGAACTCATGACGAGTCTGGTTCATATACAGTAAAACCCTTTGAAATTGATATAAGAGAATCATTAGATACTTTGGGTGGAGTGTATAGTGAAGGAGCAGGCGGAAAGTCTGGTTCAGTTGCTGTTGGATTGGAATCTGGTAAAGCATATGTTTTTGGTTATGAACTAGAAACTCAAGGTACTCAATATGTTTTAGTTGATAAGGGTCGTTCAGCAGATAGTGTTGCTTCCCAACCTATGGGTTCGATTAAATTTGGACAATATGTAAAAGTTAAAAGCGGCACAACAGCAGGCGCGAAGGGTGTTGCAGGAACAGGTGGTGCTGGAGCAATGACTGGTGGATTCCCGGCATCAGACTATCCAAAGATTAGGTTGGAAGACCCAAGTGGCGCCACTGGTACTGCTAGAGTAAGAATGTTTGAACAGTTGAATGACTGGGGCAGTTATGGCGATTCTATGACTGGCGATGACCAAACCTACAAAATGTATTTGTTTGATGTTCAGTTGGGTGGAATTACTGCTTTTGGTAATGTTGTAAAGTTTGGCGGAGGAACTACATTAGGTTCTGGTAGTCTTACAGCAGGATTTGTTGTTGCAACTGGAGGAACAAATGCAAACGGTACTGCACTGTTTGAACCAATTTACAATTCTTCAATTTTTCCTGTTCCAATTGGAAACTCTGTAAATAATGTAAGTGATTTAACCTATACCATACTTAAAACTTTTAATATTTCTCAGACTACTGCATCAAATCAGGTTAACCTAGATTCGGGAGATAACTCTTTATCCTTCGCCGCGGCTTCATATGGAATACTTAACCCCTCAGAGAAATTTTCAAAATACCTGTTAGTATGTAAAGGTGGTGGTGATGCATCGCACGGAATAACAGGTGAACGGATTCTCACAGACTCCATCCGTTTTGAAGTTCTTTCTACAGACACTTCAACATTAAATATTGGTGTTGCAGACGGTGGTGCTGGAAATCTTCCTGTAGGTAATTATTCATTAACTGCTACTCTAAATGTGGGTAGTCCTTTCTTACACAGAACAAAAACATTTATACAAACTTCTGAGGATGGGGACAATACTTCTGAATGGATTTTTGGTGCAAACGGAAATGCTTCTGGTTTGTCGGGTTCGACTGGTTCGTACCATATTACATTGGACCACCATGACATTTATGATATAGAATCTATTACTGATAGAGGAGATGGCACTAGTGCAACTAGATTAGGAATTTCTGGTACTGACTTGAAGGAAGCCTTTTTACTTGATAATGGACAAAGAGATAATTACTATGATTATGGTAGAGTATACTTAAATCCATCATGGGGTACTGGTGGCGGTGCTATGACTGGTGATATCAATTTATTGGTAACATATTCTAGATTTAATCATAGTGATGGTGTAGGACCATTTATTGTAAATTCTTACAACCATACTACAGGAATTTCATTCGATAATATTCCAATATATACAAGTCCAAATACAGGTAAGAGTTATTCTTTAAGAAATTGTATAGACTTCCGTGGAACGGTTCAGTCGGATAATACAATCAACCCTCTTGGTTTAATACCAAAACCGTCTGCCTCTAATGCATTGGTGGATTATGAATATCATCTATCCAGAATAGATAAAATTATTCTTACAAAAGAAAGACAATTTGATGTAATAAGAGGCATTCCTTCTTTAAATCCTCAAGAACCGCCAGACCGTGATGATGCAATGACATTGTATGTTTTAACTGTTCCGTCTTACACATATAATGTTGGTGATATCACTTCAAAAGTTATAGAAAATAAACGATATACTATGCGTGATATCGGTTCAATAGAAAAGAGAGTTGAAAACTTAGAATATTATACCAGTCTTTCTCTTCTTGAACAAGAAACCGAAGGAAGGTCAATATTAGATTCTTCTGGTAATGATATATTTAAAAATGGTATCATGGTAGATGCTTTTAGAGGACACTCTGTTGGTGATGTTTTAAATGCAGATTATGTCTGTTCTATTGATTATGAAAATGGTCATTGTAGGCCTCCATTTACCAGCAACTCTTTGAAATTAGAAATGACATCAAATGATTCTGGTATTACTATGTCCCCTGCTGGCGTGGTATCTTTGGCATACGGTGTAAACAATTCTTTTGTGTGGCAAAGTCTAGCAAGTGGAAATGTTTCAGTAAATCCATTTAGTATTCCTTCTTTTATGGGACATGTTAAATTTAATGACCCGTTTGATGAATGGTATGACCAAACAAATCAGCCTATAGTTAAAATTAACACTCAAGGTGAAAACGATAGATGGAAAGTCAATAACGAAAGTAGTGGATATGGATTTGGAACTCAATGGAATGATTGGGAAGTCATGTGGTCTGGTAGAACAGTTACAAAAAATGACCTCTATAATAATAGAGGTAGAGATTACCTAGATGCATTCAGTACAGGTTCTACAGCATCTAATATAGAGAGTAGAATTAAATTGGCAGAGTCGTCTGCGATTCGCTCAACAGAAACACAAAAAACTAATGAAGGTCGTTCTGGAATTAGAGTAAGAAAATTGCCAGAGAGATTAGAAAAAATTGTAAATAATAAAATTGTGGATGTTAGTGTTGTATCATATGCTAGGGCAAAAACCCTCACATTAAGTGTGTATGGAATGAAACCATATGCGAGAATATATCCTTTCTTTGAAGGAGATGATGTAAGTAGTTATTGTGGTGTGAGCGCGGGTGTTGGTGCTTCTGGTGGGGAAATACATACTGATTCTGAAGGTAAAGTTATAGATGCATTCTTCTCTGTTCCTGCATCAACTTATAGAACAGGAGAAAGAATATTAAGATTTACAGACAGTTCATCGAACACTCTTTCTGAAACAACAACGGCCGCAGATGGTGTTTATTATGCAACTGGTATTTCTTCACAAATAGAGGGTGATTTAATATCAACTAGACCAATCGTTAGCAGAAGACAAGTTGTAAATGATGAATCTATTATGAGAGATGCATTTGACCGAGAAAGATATATCAATACAAGTACAAATAGTCTTTGGTTGGACCCTCTTTCACAAACAACGACTGTTGATAGAAATACATATGCAAACGGTGCATATATTCACAGTCTTGATTTATTCTTCCAAAGTATAGATGAAAATGTTCCAGTTACTGTAGAGATAAGACCAACAATTGGTGGGTATCCACACTTGTCGCAATCTTTACCATTCTCAACAGTTTCATTAATTCCAGATTCGAGTGAAGTTCGTTCGGATTATCCTAACGAAGAAACATATACTAGATTTACATTCGATAGTCCAGTATATATGGCTCCGGGAGAATATTCTATATGTGTAAGAAGTAGTAGTGATTCATATAAACTTTATATGGCAGAACTAGGACAAACAGTATTAGATACTGGGGTTGTGATTTCTGAACAACCACACAACGGTACTTTGTTCACTCCCCAAAACACTGGAATTTCTGTGCCAAATACAAATAAGGCATTGAAATTTAAACTTAATAATTGTAGTTTTACTACAGAAGGAAGTGCTTCTTTTGAAATTCCTTCTGACGAATATGCGAGGGAAGTTACTGCTTCATCTTTAATCACAGATGTATTGAAAATTAATTCGGGAGAATACACGGCAAAAAATACATTAATAAATCATAATTTTGACCTTGGTGGTCTTGTAGGAGAATCTATAATTAATAATGAAAACATTTATCTTGCAGACCCTAAATCTATGGCAAGTACAGTTGATACAAATGCATTTAAATTAAATTCAACATTAACCACTACAGATTTTTGGGTATCTCCTATGATGGATTCAAAAAGATTAGAATTTATAAGTGTTAATAACCTTGTCAATTCAAGTACAAACACATCTATAAATGGTGAATTGGATGCAAATGCACATTCTTCGGATGGTACTTTATATGGTGATACACCGGGGAGTGATAACCCAACACTAAGAGAAGGTGCCGCGGCGAGATACATCACAAGAAGAGTTACTCTAGCGGATGGATTTGAATCTAACAACTTTAAAGTATTATTGGCAGTAAATAAACCGGCAGAGGCAACTGTTCAAGTATTCATCAAACCTCTTGGAACGGAAGATGATACTCCGTTTGAAGAAGTAGCATATACTCAGATGACAGAAGATTCTACTATTCCTGATTCTGCAAATGACTATGATTTTAATGATGTTACTTTTTCTTTGAGTAGTGCATTTGACAGTTCTATAAAAACTTTTGCTATCAAGGTTTGTATGTATAGTTCTTCTTCGACAAAAGTTCCATCCATTAGAGATTTTAGGGCAATTGCTTTGGCATCATAATATGAATAATTCTACAACAACAATAGAAAATAGAAATGATATCATTAGAGATAATTACTCTAAAGCAATTATCAATACAGATTTAGAAGGCCTTAATGCATGGAAAAAGAGAAAAGAAAAAAGTAATCAGGTTGAGCGTAATGAAAATGATATAAATATTATAAAGAATGAAATTAATGAAATTAAATCTATGGTTCAAGAAATAATAAAGGGACTTAATTAATGCCCGCATCAGATGATAATACAGTAAATATTACTCCTTTAGTATTGGGAGATACATTCTACGAATGGATGCAAGTTACCAATAGAGATATTATTGGAAAACTTAATGAAATAACTGCCTATTCTGTAACAGGTGGTGATGGTGTCAGTGCTACCACTAATCAAAGTGGTCAAGTTCAACTTGAAATTGGTGCAAATGTTACAAAGGGTATCACTTTTCATGGTGATGTTGTATTTGGCGGAACAATTACTAGAATTAATTCTATAGAACTTTCTGTTGATGACTTTAATATTGTATTAGGTGCAGTCGAAGGCGAAGCCGGTACAGCAGATGTCAACATTGGTAACAGTGGCGGTGGTGGAATGATTGTAATGAGAAATCAAGGGGCTTCCGCATCGTTTTTATGGAAACCACAATCTGATTATGGTGCATTAATAGCGGCGGGTTGTTCCGGCGCATGGCATAGTAACCAGAATATTGCATTCACTGGTGGTTGTGCTTTGATGTCTACAGATGACAGATTAAGATTCAAAACAAACAGTGGAACTGGTTCTGGACTTATGATTTCTACTGGTGGATTGCCAGGAAATTGTGGTCCAGGTTTTGAAAATGCATACTCTATGAAATTGTCCCATATGGGAACAGGATGTACTGGAACTACACAAGGTATATTCTTTGACGAAGATGGAATGGTTAGAATATATGATGGTGTAAATAAGAAACTATTCACATCTACAGCACACGGATTCACATTTGGACATGCAGTAAGAATTACTTCTACAGGTGCATGTCAATTAGCACACGCAGAAACTAAAGAAGATGCGGAAGTATTTGGTATAGTATCCGAAGTACTAAACGCAAATCAGTTTGTGGTTACAATGAACGGTGAAATTCATGGTTCTTTTACCACCGCACTTGGTGGTGTTGCAGGTTCTACACTTATACCAGGCAGTGCATACTTCCTTTCTGGAAGTGCAGGTGGTAGTGGAGAAGTAACAAGTACTGAAATTACAGACGCAGGTATGATTAGAAAACCAACACTGATTGGTTTGGGTGCAACAAGTGGATATGTAGTACAATATGTTGGTGCAAGAATTGCCGCGGAAACAGACAGTGGTGCGCCAACAATGAGAAGAGTTAGTATATCATCAACGGGTGGTAAGATAAGTTCTTCAAGTGGAATTACCGTTGGTAAAATTACTACAGGATTATATGGAATTACCCACGGTTTTGGAACATTAAATTATTCTGTGGTTGCCACCGTACACGGAGGAAGTGGTGGTATTGCTATGGGCGGTACATTTGGAACAAATAGAGTAGAAATAGAAACAAGAAGTACTTCTGGAACTTCAGCAGATATGGCGGTTCAAGTAATACTAGCAAAGGATGTAACATAAATGGGTAGTGCAAGAGCAGTAACAGGTGTAGGTCCTAGATTTTGTTTTACATTTGCGGGAACTGGTGGGAGTGGTGTGACCAACTTATCTGTAGATAATCATATTGGTACAGTTACTGCTTGGCGACATCCGGCTAGTGCTGGAATGTACGGTATACAACACGATTTGGGAAATACCGCATATGTTGTTAATGCAAACTGCGAAAGAGCGACTACCACTTATGGAAGTGTTACGATAACTCATCGTGGTACTACAGGATGCACCTTTGAGGTTAGAGATTTGGGCGCGGGCGGAATCGACCCGTCATTCGTACATTGCACAATACATGATGCAGGAGGATAATTTATAAATGGCAAATTCAGCATTTAATTTAAGTAGCGCAATCGGAGCAGACGGAAGGTCTATCCGTGCTATAAAAACACAAGCAGGACATGGTTTTTCTGCGGGTACTGTTGTTAGATATGTTCTAAACTCTGTTGATGGTGCAACAGGAGATTTTCAACTCGCTCGGGCAGATAGTGTTGTAAATGCAGAAGCAGTAGGTGTTGTTGAAAGTGTAAACGGAAATCAATTTACTATTGTATATCAAGGAGAAATTAATACTGCCAGTTTCATTTCAAACCCAGGAGAAATCATTGGGTTGACAGGTTCTGATGTTTGGTTTCTCGATGCTGGTTGTTCTGGTGGTTTAACTGCCGCGGCGCCACTTTCCGCTGGAAGTGTTGTAAAACCTATAATTACTCTTGTCAGTGGTTCAACCGATGACAGGGGATTAGTTACAAATTATGTTGGTACTGTTGTTGGTGGTGAAAATACAGTAAGTCTTGATTCGGTACACCCTGTTGGCGAAATTTGCCCTTGGGGTGGAGAAACATATAATGTACCAGATGGATGGCAACTTTGTGATGGTAGTACTGTAGGTACTGCAACATATCCAGAATATTATACTCGCATCGGAACAAAATATGGATATTGGATTTCATGTGATGTAACATTCACCGAGGGCGAGGCAACAGGTTTTACACAGGCTTGTGAGGCCGGTAATACTTGTACGGATACTGGTATAGGTGTTAATGCAAGTGTTATTTCATATACTGAATCTTCTGGAACAACAGGAACTCTTCTTGTAGACCCAGATTATCTTGTAGGTGGTTTCTCTGCCGGTGGTGAAACACATACTGAAATTTCACCTCACGGATTAATATTTAACGCAGGTGCGATGACTATTACAGTTGGCGAAGATTCCACTGGCGGCAACATTGATGCTGTTACAGTAATTGCCGCGAAGACACCAGACTTGAGAGGTAGACACCTCATCGGTGCAAATCCGGGTGGTGGTGCATTCGGTGGTTTCGATGGATATACCGCAGGACAAATTGGTGGTATGGAAGATGCGGCCACAACAAGTATTACTGATGATGGTGGTGGTACAGAAGTAGATGTATACACCGGCGTGGCTTCTTCAAATGCAACACTCCGTTCACCATACCTGGCAGCCCATCATATTATTAGAATTTCAAATATGGGTAAGGCCGCACTCATCGGTGATGTTAGTGTAAACAATGACGGTATAACAGACCATAATACTCCTGTACCAACAAATGGCGACATTTTAGTGTATGGAACTAGTGGAGGTGTAGATAATTATAGAAATGTTCGACTGTTTAATGAATACCCAAGCACCACATCTGAACTAGATAATTTTGAGGACTCATTCCAAATTAAAACTTCTTCTGCGGGTGATGCAGGTGCGGGTGCAATTTCAATTGGCCATGTTTCTCCAGAACAAGATATTCATATTAAACATCAGAATAGTCCAACAATTAGACTTCAGGATACCTCGTCCGCTGATTGCGTTCTGGACATATATTCCCACCAGACAACCGCAGAGATAAGAACAACTTCAGACGATGGGTTGAGATTGGGGACCAACGATACTGTTGTGATTACGATAAATACAGAGGCCGACCACAATCAAAGAGTTGATATAAAAGAAGATTTATCTGTCGATGGGAATTTTGGGGTTACTGGCGATATAGAATGTGCAGGGAATATTAAAGTAGATGGACAAGCATATTCACCATCAACATTGACTTCAGGCGCTACGACATTAAATTGCGACAATGGTAATAGTGTTCTAATTCAGCGTAGTGGTGATTTTAACATTGTAGCAGTTAGTGCCCACAAAACAGGCGGAGCATATAGCATCATATGTAGAAATACTGGTTCGACAAATAGAAACCTTAAATATAATTCTGGGACAGACCCAACTGTTGCAGGACTAAAAATGTATTTTGCAAACAATATTGTTCCTAGTACTGTTCTTGCAGGGCAACAGGTGGTAATTTCTATGGTGTCTGACGGAACAAATCTATATTGCACCTTTGCAGATTTCGATGCACCTGATGCCGAAGTATCGGCAGTAGAGTAAAATAATATGACATTTATGGGAAATTTACAACCAGACGATTATGGATGGGCTTTAGACTCAGAAGGCATTCCAGAAATGTGGATGTGGGTTGGTGGCATTTTTACCGACTCAACAGCAAACCCGGCTTTGTTCGATGAAGACAATAGTAATAAATTGGTATTATTAAAATGCGACCCTGTTGATGGTAAAGTTAAAATCAAGCACGATTTTGGCCAAATTTTTGACTTTGATTTTGACGCTGAATATGGAAATTTAGTGTGGGTATCAAGAAATGTTTTTCTTATTACAAAAATTATACACAGTAATTTTGTCCCGAACAACATCACACTTGAAACTGTTAAAGCAGTAGTTCATGCTTGTCGTCTTAATGAAAATGGTTCAACCGACCCCGATAACTGGACAATTACTAAAAGTGTTTGGAAAAGGGAAATTTTAAAAGAGGGTTACTATGGCGAAGGCCATCCTACCCCATTTACAAATAGAGAGAGATATCCCGGAGTTCCATCTGGCATGACTGTGATGCCTTCTATGAGTAGGCCCGCGAGAGATTGGTCAGAAAATGGTGCAATTGAAAAAAATATACTAACAATTACAGGGTCGTGGCCTTATTTTAGTAATGTGGTTTCCCCAAGCGTCACAAATTTCCATGAGGTAATAGTGTTCCGAATGTCTTCTATTCCAGAAAATGTATTAAACGGCATTCGTGAAAATAATAATACTTATTATGCTAAAGACAGTGCATGGACTGACGGTTCTGATGGTAATAATACAGAAATAAGTGCTTGGAGTGAAGTTAAAGATTACGGGGTGCCTGATTACTTTTGGAATTCGAATTCTAATCCTTGCGAGGGGACTCATAGTTACTCGAATGAAGATAAAAGTGACCAGGAAGAAGGTTGGTGTACATGCGACAGTAAAGGAAATTTTTATTATGGAAACTTTGACCACTGGACCGGGTCAGACCCTATAACATTTAAAGAATACTGTGACCCCAATTGTCCCCCTTCAAACTGCCCTGATGATTATTTTTATGTTGGTGGAGTTGCAAGAATAAATGCTACAAATGGTTTAAACCAATCATCGACGCGAAGTAAATTGATGTTCAACAGAGAAGGCGCACAAGGAGCAGGTTGGGAAGGTTTGGGAACTCCGCCAGGGAACTGGGACAATGCAGGACAAGATGCAGATAATCCAGGAATACCCTATAAAATAAGTGAAACGACATATAGTTATCTCGACCAATCACACTCCTTAAAACCAGACGGAGGCGCTTGCGATATTTACGGACAATCAATGAGTCTATTACCGGCAGAAACTTCTTATACTGCGAAAGATACTCTTTTTCTATTACGACAACCAAACCAAGGTGGTGGTGGTCAGCCGAGGACCAATCAAGAAAGAGAAGGTATGTGGATTGTGAAAGAAAAAACACCAGGCTCTTCAGTGATGCAAGTATTAAAACATTATTCCTGTCATCACCAAGGAAGTAACAGCAGTCCAGATTCGGCCATTGACGATGGTGGTAATGGTGGTTGGTCTTGTTTAGGAATGGCTCACTTAGAAAGTGGAGATACCAATGAAGGCAAAACAATAAGTCTTGGGATGTGTTTTAGGCCAAACTCTTATAAATAATTTATATGGGTGATTTTAGACACTACGGTGATAAATTTTTTATAAACGGAAACAAATTTGATATAAAAGTTCTTAATGAATTTGACCCAGAATATTCTTTACCAGAAGGGTTAAACAGACACTATACCCAAGGTAAAAAACACATTATAACAAACGGTAAGTGGCAGATACCAGAGGAATTTCCTTGGAAAAAGGGAGATGTTTATATCAAATCTATTAGAGAATTGATGTATTTAGAACAACAACTCAATTTAGATGAAGAATTTGAATAACTCCACTTAAGGGTTTGTTATACTTATACATATATTTGTATAATAATACTAGGAGCAGTTATAAATGGCACAACCCACATCAAGAGCAACATTAAAAGATTACGCTTTACGAAGACTTGGCGCACCAGTTATTGAAATTAATGTAGATGATGCTCAACTGGAAGATAGAATTGACGATGCGTTGCAATTCTTTGCAGAATATCATTTTGATGGAGTAGAAAAGACTTATCTTAAACATCAAATTACACAAACAGATATTGACAATGAATATCTTACCGTTGATGACAGTGTAATTTCTGTTACAAGATTATTCCAGTTTAGTGAAGGTACTGTAAATCTTTTTGATGTTAGATACCAAATGGCATTAAATGATTTTTATGGATTAAGAAATCCTAACCAATCTTTGATGCACTATGATATAACCAAAAGACACCTTTCACTCGTTCAAGATATTCTTGAACCTGAAAAATCTATTAGATTTAGTAGAGTAACTAATCGACTAAAAATCGATATGAAATGGAGTGAAGATGCAACTCTCGGTGATTATCTTGTTGCAGAAGCATACATGGTTTTAGACCCAGAAACATGGCCAGAAATTTACAAAGATAGAATGTTAAAACGATATGTTACGGCAACATTTAAAAGACAATGGGGTTCTAACTTATCAAAATTTGACGGAATTCAACTTCCAGGCGGAGTTCAATTTAACGGTAGAGAATTAATGGAACAAGCACAAACAGAAATTGATAAAATAGAAGACCAAGTTCAAGAGATGTATGAACTTCCACCTGAATTTATAGTAGGTTAAAATGGCGACTAATAAGTTTTTCAAACATGCGATTAAGTCCGAACAAGGTTTAATAGAAGATTTAACCACAGAATCAATTAAAATCTATGGACATGATGTAATCTATATCCCAAGAACATTGGTTAATAAAGATTTCTTGTTTGGAGAAGATACTATTTCTAAATTTGAACAGGGTATCAATATCGAAATGTATATTTCCAGTGTTGATGGATTTGAGGGTGAAGGTGATTTTGCTTCTAAGTTTGGTATTCAAATAAAAGATACTGTGGAATTTGTTGTATCTAAAAAGCAATTTGAAAGATATTTATCTCACGAAAGTTCAATTAATAGACCTAGAGAAGGGGACTTAATATATCTTCCTCTCTCAAAGGGTTTGTTTGAAATTAAATTTGTAGAACATGAAAATCCATTTTATCAATTGGGTAGACTTCATTCATATAAACTTTCATGTGAACTCTTTGAATATAGTGAAGAAGATTTCACTACTGGATTTACTGATATTGATAGGGTTGAAGATATTTCAGAAAATATTGCATTCAACATTTATGTTACTGGCGGATATACCACTAACTATAGTGTTGGTGAATATGTTTATCAAGGAACTGCTGGATTTGGACCTAGTGGCGTAAGTGCATCATGGTATGCAACTGTTCTAAATTGGGCTACTGGAGGAACTGCTGGACCGGATGGTGCAGGATATAATTTACTAACCGTTGCAGGACCTTCTGGCGCAACAGGATTTGTTACAGGAACGAGTGTTACTGCTGGAGTTAGTGGTGCAAGTTCAGATGCATTCTATATCGCAGGAAATACATTAGACCCAGCGATACGAACGGTTGTCATTGCAGATGATTATGATGATGCAGATGATTTTGAAATGGGTGGGGATTCCATCTTTGACTTTACTGATACTGACCCATTCTCGGAGGGTAATCTATAATGGCACATAAGTGGATAGATTTAAATAAAATTATTATTAGAAATGCAAAATGTTTGACGACAGACAATTTACCAAACAAAATCCAGGACAAAGATTTCGGTCATTATTTATTCAAAATAAAAGATTCAGTTCATTATAAATCACTTGAAGATTCTGTTACATGTCCCAAGTGTGACGGAGATAAATGTAAACATTGCGATGGCAGGGGATACCATCTAAACTTGGACTTATATTTAGATTATTGTAAACACACTCAGCCAGAGAAAGACAGCGAATGGCACTCTAATCGTTATAAAAACCTTATAGATTCGTTCCATACTAATGGATTTGGAAAATGTCCCAGTGGAGAAAGAATTAGATTACATATTTTGCCAAATCAAGATGCATTTTTTTGCGTAGATGGGTCGCATAGACTGGCAGTTATTTTACGATACGGCCACCATAACGAGAGCAAAATTCCAGGCCACTATTTTGATATTGTTCCTTGGGACCCGCTTGGGAGGGGCCATCCTTCGGCACATCTATATCCGCGGATTAAAATGGAGGGTAATCTATAATGTTTACTACATTTTATCATAATTCAGTAAGAAACGTAGTAATTGCTTTTGGGTCTTTATTTAATGACATTTATGTTACTAGAAAAAATGCAGATGGAACTACAAAAGAACAAATCAAAGTTCCTATTTCATATGGACCTAGTGAAAAATTTATTAGAAGAATTAGCGAATCTAGTTCAATTACAGATGATACTAAAGTAGCAATTACTCTTCCAAGGCTTGGGTTTGAATTAACCTCTATGGACTATGATGGACAGAGAAAAAGAAATACAATGAGTCAGCGAACTCTTATGGCCGATACTGGTGTAACGAGTGTATCATTTGATTATGCAGAAGTTCCGTATAATTTTTCTTTTAGGTTGTCTGCTTTTGTTAGACATATGGATGATGGACTGCAAATAGTAGAACAAATTTTACCATACTTTACTCCAGAATTTAATGTTACTATTAATATGACCAGTCTTCACTCAAAAATTGACATGCCTGTTATATTACAATCTACTGCAATCACCGAAGACTATGAAGGCGATTTTGATGCAAGAAGAAATCTTCAATTTGATTTTGAGTTTTTAGCAAAATCTTATGTTTATGGTCCTGTCAAATCATCTAAAATTATCAAGCAAGTTGATGCAACAATATGGAACAGCGATTTTACAGGAAGTGGCGATGGTCTTTCTGGAGCAACAGGAGCATTATCAATGTTAGAAACTTTTGTTACTGGTCCTTCTGGTTCGGCATCTGCAATTGATGATTATTCATCAGATACACTAACATGGGTATTTGGTGCTTCTATGGATTACGCAGGCAATACATATAATACCAACCCATAAGGAGAATATAAATGTTAAATTTTAAAAAATATTTAAGAGAAAGTTTAAAAGAAGCGGCAGAATCGGCGAAGACCCCTGCGCCCATCAAGATACCGTGTGAATTTGAAGGACATTGTGCTTGGGTGATGAATCCTTGTTGTTTGATAGATAAAAATGGTCAATGTGTTGCTTGTTTTGAAGGATGGTGTTGTTGCAATGAAGACTGCGAATATGACCACATTGAATCCCACAAACCAGGCGCCACCCCAAGATGTTGTATTGAGAATACTTGCAACTGCATTAACCAAGATGGTACGGATTGGATTGCTTCCCAGAACCGGCCGCAAGCACAGAAAGGTGCAATGGTGGCGCCATCGGATGCAATATCAAAAAATGTAAAAGAATTATAATGGCAAAGAAAAAAGTGAATGAGCGCATCAGTGATGCATTAAATATAGAACATGAAGTGATTGAGGGTGATGTTATAGAAACAGAAATCGTACATACCCCAGAACCAAAACAAGTTCATCTTGAAAAAGATTATACTGATGTTCGAGATAACCTAAAAGATATTATTGATAAGGGTACTACTGCGATTGACGGTATTCTTTCTGTTGCATCCGAAGGGGAATCCCCTAGAGCATACGAAGTTGTTTCTCAACTCATCAAGAGTGTGTCGGAAGCAAATAAGGACTTGATATCCCTGCACAAGCAAATCAAGGACATCAAGAAGGAAGATGTTACTCTTAACCAACACAACACAACAAACCAATCTATCTTTGTGGGTTCTACAAAAGACTTGCAGGCCCTCGTAAAGAAAAATGTTCAACAGATAGAAGACATGAACGATGACCCATCCTAGAGATTCATATCTTGGAAACAAGAACCTAAAAGCATCCGATGTTCCAGTTAATTTTACTAAAGAGCAAGTAGAAGAATATCTGAAATGTGCTGATGACCCCGAATATTTTATTAGAACATATATTCAAATTGTGAATGTGGATGAGGGACTTATACCGTTCGATTTATATGACTTTCAATCTGATATTATAAACAAAGTACACAACCATAGATTTGTTATTGCCAAACTTCCACGACAGAGTGGTAAGTCTACTACTGTTATTGC
>Ga0114906_1000237_pt1 | contig 32266 bp, 33 predicted proteins | sample MalvirDeepMed_M9_FD_89687 | JGI IMG/M metagenome (GOLD analysis project Ga0114906, IMG submission 89687) | Marine viral communities from the Global Malaspina Expedition - Malaspina viral metaG DeepMed_M9 | ecosystem: Environmental > Aquatic > Marine > Oceanic | place: Mediterranean Sea...
AAGAAGAAGAGGAAACAGGCTTTCCTTTAAGGTGAACTATTACTGTGATCCAAAACATCCGGCCTGCTCCTCCCCATAATAAGATATAACTTAGTAAGAACTTCTTTCTGTATAGAATCTCTTCCTAGATAGTTGCCTTACTAAATACCATTGTATTAATCATTCATAGCTAATACCTCTTACTAAGTACTATTTAGTAGAAGCTACTTACGGGGCGTAAGTAGCTCAAGATTTTAGCATCTGACCACATCTTCACACGAAACTCAAATAACTGGGCCATTGTCTGCGCAAATACCAAAAAATACCGGCCGGGTATGGCGTAATTCGGGTAAAAATAGTGAAAACAAGGGGTGGTATGGGCAAAAAAGGCTGTAATTTCAGTAATATAGTACCGGTGGGGTATGAAAAGTGGGCTATGGATGAGCAGATCACTATGTAAATACAGTCGGTCGCTACACCTTTTTTCTTCCGTGGGGGGTGGGTGTCTGTCGGGCGCGGGAACTACGGGATGGAATCTGTAAGTTATTGATTGTCAAGGGTTTTTTCCTTTCTCAGTCGGGTTCTAAGTTACTGATTTATAAGGATTTTCTCAACTCATTATTCTGCCTTGGATCGGCCACTCACCCGCTCAGGCGCACTCAGGGCGCGCACAGGCGTGGCGCGTCTGTGTGTGAGTCCAGTGAAGGTCATGTCAGGCCAGTAGCTCAGACAGCCGCTGGTGTAGCTCAGACTCGATTTCCTCAGGTGACCTCGACTCTTCGCGCACCTCCACCTTGTCGCTGAACAGTGACACATGATCAAGCTTGCCGAGAAGTTCGAGTGCGCGTACCCGCGATGCGTCCGACTCTGCTTCGGTGCTCTCTGTGTAGAGCCGTGAGATAACGTGATTCCTGATCCTGAGTGCGGATGCTACCGACTCGTGCTCTTTCCTCTGCAATGCACGTTGCAAGCTTAGTGCAATCTTAGGAGTCGCTAGCAGCTTGCTGGCTTCGACTTCTACCCACTTTGGTATCGAACCATTCTTGTTCAGCCTAACGCTGTACGCCTCTGCGTACGCCGCCTTGTGACTACCCAACTTGCCGCGCGAAACTGCGTCAACAAATGCACGTTGCTTTTGCGTTAACGTGAGATCAATCTGCGGGACAACTTCCAATTTTGCTTTCGGTTTTTTGACCATAATTCCTGCGCAACCTGAGATTGTTTTTGGCTCAGTAAAATATTATCTCGTGCCACTAACCAAAGCTACGCTTGCACTTAGCTATCGTGTGCAGTTGATGTTGCGAATGATGTTTGACTGATCTAAAATTCTTAGTAGAAGTGATATGCAGCAAGTTTGATTGGATCAACCCTCATATCATGAAACCAGTCCCCGAGGGCCTGCGGTTGTTTCAACACTGTCGCGATGACACGGTTCGAAATGTCCGCAAGTCAAATCGCTGGAACTCCATCAGGAGTTAAGAGGTAGCGGGTAGAGCGGAGAGGTTCACCAAGTGAACCAAGACCGCCAGAAAATCCAACAAGGAAGCCTTGTCTTTTGGTTGGGTTCAGTGCAGGCGGTTAGTCTTGCTAGGAGTACCCTCGGGGAAAGCAGGACGGGATAAGTTTTTTGATGCAACGTCAACAAGAAATTCCCAACGCTGTCGAATCTGAATTCATCAGGCCAGAATAAAAATAGCGGCGAAGACAATCGGACTACGTTGGGACCTTCCTCCAAGGGTCGAGCTAGTGTGGCGACTAGCTCCTGAAGATGATAGCCAGAACAAAATATTGACTAGTAAATATTTTGTTTTAAATCGAAACCAATTCACTTGGAGGTGAATAAAATGACTGCTAAAGCATTGAAAGAAAAGTACCGACAAACCAACTACCGAAAGACGATTCGCGCACACAAGAAACAGTGTCGCATTCGCGCTGAGCGGCAGGCTAAAAATAAAGGTAAGTGGATGTCGTTGGTGGAGTCTGTAAGTGCAATTTCGATTCACGATGAAATTGATTCACTCGCGGAACCCAGACATTGGGTAGCGGTGGCAAAACTTCTCAAAAATCGTTTTGCATAATTTGTAAACCAACTGAAGAGCTAGCGAAAATCTAGCGAAACGATTCGTAATTAAACTTGTTGCGTATAACAAGTTTTTCCTGTTCAAGGTTGAATCGTCTTGGTGTAACCCATTTTGGGTTACGTTTTTTTAGCTTTTGATTTCATTTACTTGGAGGTAATCGTGAAAACAAATCCAACAAAAGCAGTGCAAGATATTCTCAATTGTTTGAAGGCCAACCATGTGCCGTATCTGGAGGGACAAGTTGGTATCGGGAAGTCGGCCATCGTAGATGTGTGTGTGAACATACTTCGCGGTGATCGGAAGCTCGTTACTGACAAGGAATCCCTCCCGCTAGCTGTTGCACCCCCAAAGGGTTCATTCGGCTATGTGTCGGTGCGACTGGGCTTGTATGAAGCGGTAGATTTTGGCGGCTTGCCGCACATCATGTTCCGCAAGGACAACCCAGATATTGGAATTCAGCAACGAGCATTTCTTGAGAATCTTCCACAGTCTGGTGAAGGCGTTTTGTTCTTGGATGAATTTGCACAAGCTCATGCTTCGTTGCAAAGCATCATTGGACAATTGCTCCATGAGCGTAGGCTTGGGTCCTATATTTTCCCGTCAGGTTGGCGAATAGTGTGTGCTGGAAATCGGAGTACAGACCGTGCTGGTAGCAACAAGGTTCCAACCCATGTGGTCAGTAGGGTTCAGCTTATTGAGTTCGAAGCCAGCACAAAGGAATGGTTGATCTGGGCAGCGAAGAATTATGTTTCCCCGTTAATTACGGGTTACATATCTTACCAACCCGAAAACTTGAACGTCTTCGATCCGAAGATTGCGGGACAGCAACCGAGTTCAAGAAGTTGGGTGCGCCTTAGCGACATATTAATTGTCGCACCAGAAGTTGTTAAGAACGAGGACGACTTGCAGCGCACTACGTCACAATCTATTGGTGATGCAGCGGCGATTGATTTTGCAACATTCGTTAAGCTTCAAAACGACATTCCCAATCTGTCGGAGATTATGAAGGACGGCGGGAACGTCCAAATTCCTGACGACAACAAAATGCACTACGCCACTTGCATAGCGTTGGTCCACACAATGAAAGAAGCCGAAGCAGGCGAAGTGACTGGCTACTTTGAAAACGCACTCGCGTACATTCAAAGGATGCCAAGTGATGAGTTTGCGTTCTTCTTCATGCGTCAGGTAATTGGTCAGCGTCCTGACCTTGCTGAGACTTCTATTTATTCCGATTTCAAAATCGCCAATCAGGCTTTTGAAATTTAAAACCACTGATGAGACCTGCAGGAATTCCAATTCCAAATAATTATTTACCAGTAAATATTTATTCGGTGAGGGCAGGCGAAACGCGCACGGGAGGTTGCGCGTTTGGGGATGCACTTTGTGCATCAATTTATAATTGGTTAAACATGATCACTTGGAGGTGAAACATGGTTAAGAAAACCAAAAGTACCTTAGCTGAAAACGCTACTCTTGTTAGGCTTACCGCGAAGAATTTTTCGGGCGTTAAGGTTGACAGGGAAGCGCGGAAAGCACTCGCGAAAGAGTTCAATGCAAATGAAAAGTCTCTGCAAAGCAACAAACATCTGCTAGGAACTCCATGCTCTGCGCCCTTTCGGTCCATCGTGAATCGTTTTCGGAACGATAACGGGGGATACCTTGAGGTCACCTTACCTTGGCATGACAATACGCCAGCCGAAAACACTTCGAATAAAACTCAGGTTGTCGGATGGCGCATTTGTCCCAACAAGGAATTGCAGGGCTTGCTTGATAAATTCCAAGAATCCAAACGCGAGTTTGATTCGCTAAAAGAGGAATTCATTAAGGATTACCCGAAGAGGGTTGAAGCTTCGAAGAAAGCTTTGGGAGGTCTCTGGAAACGGCAAGACTACCCATCGCAGTCTGAGGTTGAGGATAAGTTCTACTACCACCTTGAAGTTGGAGGAGTTCCAACAGGTAAGAAAGAAGGTGAGGTGGACATTCGACTCAATCTCAGCAAAGAGCTTCGCGAGCGAATCGAAGCGGACGCTGAAAGACGTATTCGACAAAGCGTGGAAAATGCTGCGAAGGATACTGTCGAGAGCTTACTGTCCGAGGTTAGCCATCTCGCTACCAAGTTGGTTGAGTATGATCCGAAGAATAAACAGAAGTCGTTCTTCAAGGATGCAAGCTTTGACAATTTGCGAGATACGCTGTCCAAATTGCCGACAATTAACGAGGACATTCTTGGTGGAAATTCAGACATCAAGAAAGCTCACCAGAAATTGGTGAAAACTTTCTCAACAATTGGAAGCGATTTGGAGTCATACAGGGAAGACACTGCAGAGTCGAAGGCGAAAAGGGACACTCTCTCCGAGAGTCTCGACAAGTCAGTGGACAATCTGAAAGACAGCTTCTTGGGCAAGGCGTTTAAGTAAGGTGAAGGGGGGAACGATTTTGTTCCCCCCGCTGTATTGGAATGTGTATTCCAACTGATGAGATCGAAAGATCGAAACAGCAAATATATTCATATCACTTGGAGGTGAAACAATGAATATTGAAACGATGAATGAGCAAGCAATGATAGCTTTGAAACGCTCTAACCTTCGCGTCATGCGCGATCACATGAGCTTGTCGAAGATATTATTGAACCTCAAACCTGTGATGTTAGAGAGTGGCACTTGTGCAACCGACATGATTCACTTTTTCTATAATCCAGAATACGTTCTCAGTCGGACTGAGGATGAATTGGATTTTGTTGTGACGCATGAAGTTGGACATGATTACTTTGAACATCCGCTCCGAATTGGATCGTGGAATCTGAAGCTCTTTAATATAGCTGCAGACCTTTCGATCAATTCTTTTCTCGTTTATGAATGCGGCTTGACAATGCCTAAGGGCGGTCTGTTGCTGCCTGAGTATCGGGGATGGGCGGTCGAAGCTATATGCCGCGATCTGGACAACAACCCTGAGAAGCTTAAGGAAATTGTCGAGGAATTAACTAAGGACGATGACGGCGAAGAAGAGACCATGTGGACCCGTTCAGAAGACGGCGAAGACGGCTCCGAAGGCGAAGAGTCCGAAGGCGAATCCGAAGGCGAATCCGAAGGCGAAGGCGAAGGCGAAGAGTCCGAAGAAACTTGCAATAACTGCGGGACTGAAATCGACAACGGTGGAAACTGGGGTCGCTGTGATCCATGCGCAGATGAAGAAGATTCAGACTCCGACTCAGGTTCCGAAGGCGAAGGCGATGGCAAAGAAAATCAGACTGATAAATATTCTGATTTGCCCGAGCTGGCTGGAGGTGTTGTTGCGCCAAGGCATGATGATGGGACCAAGCTTGATAGCAACGAGATGGAAGAGCTTCGAGGTGAATTCCAACGGGCTAAAACCCTTGCGGAAAAACTCGAAGCAACCTTGCCAGCTGGAAGTGACACTGGCAATTGGACCACAGCGGCAGCGGATAACCCGAAGCACCAAGGCGAAATCAACTGGAAGGAATTGATGAAGGATAAACTCATGGATTCACTTTCGGACGATACGACTTGGTCGCGGCCAAACCGCCGATTTGCATGGTCTGGGACTTATCTTCCATCGCGGCTTAAATCGCCTAATGGCGGCGAAGTTGCGGTGATGGTTGATACGTCAGGTTCTGTTTCACAGCGTGAGCTAGATGTCTTTTCTGCAGAGCTTCAGATTCTTCTGGAGGAATGCGGGATTGAGCGGGTCAGAATCTGCTACTGCGATACCAGCGTTAAGAAAAACAGTGACGGCGAGTGGTGGGACGTTTTTGACCTCGATCAAGAGGACTTGAAAATGGTTAGGCGAGGTGGTGGTGGTACATCCTTCACCCCCCCGTTCAACCTGTTCAACGATTGGTCCGAAGGCGAAGTGGATGACGTAGTTGCGATCATCTACTTCACTGACGGCGAGGGAGAAGTTGATGAGGATGTGGAGCCAGACGTACCCGTAATCTGGGCAGTGACTTCTGAGAGTTGCTGGTCTGAGGAGCTTCCCTTCGGAGAGATCGTCTACATTGATCCGATAGACTTGCGTTGGTAGGTGAGAGAGAGAAAGAGGGCGCGACAAAAGTCGCGCCCTCTGGGCGGGGATAATCTGTCGTGGAATGTGTGTTCCACCTGATGAGATCGAAAGATCGAAACAGACAAAAGTTTTGACTGGTAAAATATTATTTTGGACCGAGATGAAATAACAATTCGTTTTGTGAAATAACAATTCATCTTGTTTTTTTTATTTCGTTTTTTTTTGATCCTAGAATCTCACGGAAAGAAAGCCATCGAGTGTCTTTCATCGAGTGTCATTCATCGGGTGTCTTTCATCCCTTTTATAGCGCGGCCTGCAGAGGGCGGCAAAATTAGAGGCGATCTGAGAGGGGCTGTTTTCGGTGATATCACGACAAGGGTCACTCCCTTTTATCGCGTCTAAGCGCAAATGTGGGCTTCCGAATTTCCAAAAACCACTGTCTCAGACTGAAAGTCTGGCTGAATGAGTCCAAAAGGACGAAACAGGGGTGGATTGGCTTTATCGCCAATCTTGATTGAAATGAAATAGTCGGAGGTGAAATATGAGTAGTGAAAAAAAGTTAGGCCGGCGTATTTCTGGTACTTACGGACGATTAGGCACGAGGAAATTAAAACGTGCAGCGTCCAAGGGTACTCGAAAGAAAATGAAAGATGATCTTTCGTTAAAGGAAAGGGAGGTGAAAAATGGATGAATTGTTAAAAATAGATGCGCTAGTAGATGAGACTTTCTTAAAAATGGCGAACCATAACCTACTCTATGATTTTGATGATGTAGGCGCAGTTGAGGAAATAATAGGCCATCTTTTGGAACTCGGCACTGCTAGTGCTGATAATGTTATTGAAAAACTGAACGCTATCGAAGAAAAGAAGAAAGCCTATCAACGTGAGATTAAATTACTAAGAGATAGAATTGAACTATTAAAATCTAAGGAAAGGGAGGTGAAAAATGTCAGTTGAAAAATCTCAAAGCTGCCCATTCAATGCAGTCGTATCTACTGACCGAATCAAATCCAAAATTGAGAAGGGCAAAGAAGTTGAAGTGCGCTCGATCAAGGATGGGAAGTTCGGATTCTTTGCGGTTGCTTTTGCTGAGGGCGAAACGAGTCCTGTTTTCATAGGTCTTAAAAATCTTGACTTTGCCAGTGATTGCACTGACGAAAGAAAGAATGAGCTTGAGGCAGAAAAGAAAGCTTGGAAGGCGAAACAGGATATGCGCATCTTTGTCGGAACCGATCCAGACTGGATAGGTGAAAGATCAGTTGCATTCGATTGGACTCTGTCCGACAGTGTTCCGCTGCAGAACGGACGATCAGGGTCGCTCAAGAAAAAGGTTCGTCTCTTCTTTCCTCTCGTGACTCGTGCTGGAAAGAAAATCTATGATGAGAAGGACGGAACCATCCCTCAGTGGATTTGGGACGCTAAGTGCAAAGAGCATAGCGGTAAAGTTCTCAGAAGCAGATGGGGATACGCGGTTACTGATTTTCGTATCTTGAAACCGAGCGTTGGCGGTTAGCCCAACGCGGCCAGTCGATGGCTAAAATGCGATGAGAGTAGGTCATACCAAGATTCCCCTACTGACAAATTCGACAGGGAAGGTTGGAAGACGGTCAGTCACAGTCTAGTTGCGATGGGAACAACACTGGTAACAGGTTCCATAAACAAGCAGTGCAAAATTAGGGCAGTAGCAGAAATGCTACTGCCCTTTTTTTTTGCCTGAAAAAACGTACCTGCTTACTTCAGGTAAATAAATATTTACCAGTCAAAAGATAACTTTCTTGGGGAGACTTTTAAAAAGGTGGGCGGTTAGGGAGAAATGTCTCCCCCCCCTGTTAAGTTTTGAATAGTTAGGTGAAAAAAATATTTTTGAAAAAGTTCTCCGGCATAAACTTTTTTATGCCGGCATAAACTTTTTTATCTTTTCCTTGTCGCTTATTTTTTTATGTTCTGGTGATCCCGACTGTGGAAGCTCAGGCGTTTATTTTTGAACTGCATAAACTTCTTAATATTCAAAAGCTTATACGGAAGAGCCGAGAGAAGCTGGCAACCGCGAGCGTAGTTAACAAAATATTTACTGGTAAAATTTCGTTTTGACCAGAAACTTCTTGAATTTCAAAGACTTAGGGCAGACCACCCCCCGTTATTCCAGTAACGGGGGGTGGTCTGAGCCGCGCCTCCAATCGTGTGCCTTTCCTCGGATCGTGTGCCTTTCCTCGGATCGTGTGTCTTTCCTCTTGATCCAAGTCGGCCAGATGGTTTACTATGAGCACATCGAGACGTTTTGGGTTTACGTTTTCGGTTCACCTCCTGAGGGGTCAAGCAATTGGCCCCTTTTTTTATGTGCATACGCTTTCATAGAGCAAGCAATATGCTATTATGATGAAGATAAAGGGAGGCAATGATTATGGAAGTTTCAGTACCAGTTTTTTCTTGGCAGCGTTGGTGGGAAGTACCCTTCTTTATATTCATCGGTCTTATGATGATCCTTTTCCTTCCCTGTTATTTCGGAATCCATTTGATGCGTAAACACTTTAAAAAAGAAAAGGTTTCTCAATAATGAAGTTTGCTGTCATTCGGCACACCTTCGTCCTCACCCAAATACAAGAAGACCCGCCAGAAAGCGAAGGCAGTTGGGAACATTTTGTCTGGCTTTTCGATGATGAAAGAGACTCCATCGCATTCGCCATCACCCTGCTCGACAGTCCGCTTCTGAAGAATGAATTTGCTCTGGCTGATGCTGTTGAGCAACTTGAAAAACGTGGCTACTACCAGATCGGTGGCGAGAGCGTAGCTGTAGGGGTCGTGATGAACACGGTTGAGGGATTCGGATTAACGCAGGAAGAAGGCTCTCCAGACTGGGAAGAATCAGCAAAGGAATTTGTATCCAATGAAAAACGAAAAAACAATCTTCATTAGATGTAGCGAGGAAACGCTGCTGTTGGCAAAGGCACTCGCTGAACATGAAGATCGATCAGTGAATAAACAAATCATCCACCTGATTCATTCTGCCGCGAAGAAGAATCCAATACTGGCTGGAGAATTAAGCAGGAGGAAAACCGTTTACCCCAACAAGAAAGAGACTAAGTATGGTCTGGTAGAGCTTGCAAAAAGCCTTCAGAAGGTGATTCCCCAAGACCCCAAAAATTAATCAAGGTGTCGCAGCATCTTTGGGCGACATTTACGACTCCATCCCTGATCTCTATGGGATTCCCCACCATCAATGCCCAGAAAATCTTCTCATCCTCATTCCCGCATTCTTGGGAAATTAATCTTTGAACCTTTAGTAATACAACGGACCTGTGGAACGGTTTCGGAGAAGAATTATGATCAGTAAATATTCTTTCCCAAGAAACACTTCCGCCAAAAGCACCCGATTTCGAAATCAATCCCAAATACTGGTTTGCTACGTTGTGCTGCTGTGCCGACAGTTGTTTCAAAAGATACAGCCTGTCAATCGCGTGTTGATCGAGGACAACAGCCTGCCCAAGTCGGTCAACACCTACTCGATGCCTCTTATGTAGGCATCGAGTGCCAGTCTCCCTACAGGGACCAGTCGAAGTCTTCATCCTCGATATCTCCCTGCACTTCTGAATAACGCCCAGTCCTTGGGTCAAAGATAAGAGAAACCTTTCCAGTCTTTCCGCACCAACCCCACCTGACTTTCCAAGCGATCAACTCACAGTTTCCATCTTCTGGTCTTTCATCATCAATTTTCCTGATCGTCAATCCAACGTCACACTTCGAAAACCAGTGCATCGATCCAGCCACATCGAGTCCTCCCACCAATGGACGCTTGCCGTCACGATAACTTGGCTTTGCGGGATGGCTCACAAAAAGGCAAAGAACGTCATAATGCCTGCAGAAAAGTTGAATTTTGGTAAGTACACTGGAGATAAAATCAGTATCAATCGACTTAGCGTGGATGAAATTGAACGGATCGATTACGAGAATTCTGCAGCCACGCATGACGGCTCCCTCGGCTTTCTCTAGAATTTTCTCAATGGTCGGAAGCTCATCGGACCTGTAATCTTGGAACAGGATGTGATCCTTGATCCAGCTTGCCGCCCAGTCTTTTTCGGACTGTGTCATGCGGGGTCCAGAGCCATCGGAAAAGAAACTTTTACCAATCAGAACTTGAGACAACAGCGCGGAGTGCATGGCTGGAGGTTTTTCGAAAGAGCAGAAACAGGTCTTGAGTCCAGTCGAGCGTCCTACGTTTACGATCAATGAATCGAGCCAAGCTGACTTGCCTTCTGACGGCCAACCGCTGATCACAACTAGACTGCTGGTAGTAAGCTTGAATAACTTATCGACAGAGGTGTAGCCAGTTGAAATTCCCCTAGGCACTCCCTGATCATAGAGCCTCTGGAATTCTTCGTGGTAACTGGAAATGTCGTTCAGCCCGTGCAACGGCATCGGAGTTGCATTGATGATGGATTCCCTCACGGCTTCCGAGCCATCTGCCATCAGTAATTCATTGGCATCCTTGTGTGTCCCGTAGCTCACTCTCGTACATCGTCCTGCATTTAATCTTCTGCTTAATTCTGCAGCGAGTAGGTCCCCGCATTTGTCAGCATCGGTAGCTAGGATAATTTTTGTCTGGCTTTTGAACTTGTCCCTTTCTTCCCATATGAATTTGAATCTACCTTCCTCTTCTGGAGCAACGCGGTTCTCTGAGATTTTTGACGGTGCGCCATTCGGAACTGAATAACACTGGATATTCATGTGCCCAGCGAATGCGTTTTGCACGGCAAGGCAATCGAGTTCTCCTTCGGTAATAATAATGCCATCCAGAATAGGAAGATCAGGATCGAAAATTTGCTGACCCCACAGGCGGGATGCTTTTCCCTCCCACCAGAAAGTTTTCGCTCCATTGGCAGACCTCCACTTTACTGCGTCCACGTTACCGTCTGTCAGATAGGGAAAACCTATTACTGGTTTATTATTCTTTTGGTTGAGGATTGCGCCAGCCTTATCAGCAATGACTGGGTCGATCCCGCGTTGCTTCAACCAATCAGCTGCCTGTCCAGACAGGTGGTTGGGAGGAATATTTTTTATATTTGGGGCAGCCTTAACAGGACGCTCCAAGTTGTTGAAATTTATGGTCTTATTGGTAAATACAGACCCGCGCTCACCGCAGTGGTGGCAGTGGAAAACCAATCTGTCGCTTTCGATCTTCACCGACAAGGGCCTGTCGGCTTTGTTTTTTCTCTGGGACTGGCAATCTGGACAGCTGATTTTGAATTGCCCGATTGGAAGTCCTTGGGTAGGTGGCTGTTTTTCGATATGTGCTAAAAAAAATTCTCTCTTCTCTCGTTCTTGGATTTGCATTGGTCCTCCTCATAGTTCTTACTAAGTAGTTCTAACTAAGACTTAGTATAAGATTATTATTATATAATTCTTATACCTCTTCTAAAGATGAAATAAATTTCGAAATTTTCCTGATCATGCGCCTCTCGCGGAAGCTGTCATTCACAAAATCGTGATACTCAGCAAGCTGTGGGTCGTGGCAGAAAGATTCCTCGTTGATATCATTCTGATAAATTGCCCACTCAAGTGCTTGTTTCAGATCGTGCGGAAACGATCCAAGATGTGTGGGTGGCGTGTAAATGTCCTCATCTAACCCTACGTTGATCTTGCCAACAGACAGGGGCTTCTTGCGTTTGAGTGTTCGGTATTTTTTGAGGCACAGGGCATTGCAAAATTTATTTTTCCCCAGACTGGGACTCTCGATTCCGCACCCCAAACAAACCTTGACGCTCAATATCCTTCTGATCGGTTTGATAATTTCCCCGTGCTTGGGGGGAGTGTGCAAGAAAATCAAACCACCTATGCTAGCCATTTGCTTTCCTTGTGATTCTCTTGTCCACCATACGCGCCATCCAGTCTGAAATTCTTTTCCTTGAGACCTGAGGATATTCTAAAATTCTCAGAACATTTTTTCTTGCACCACCTGAATCGATGCCAAGCTCCTGTGAAATTTTCAGGAAGTCATCAGAAAGAAAATATTCTAGTCCATTTTTCTTTAGCTCAGAATCACTACTTCCAACATCTCTGATTGCCTGCTTGAGAATAGCCGAATTAATTTTGAGTGCCGTGAAATTCATTGCCCAAGTCTAGCACCAGAAAAAAGCTCCATCAACCATCTGTGTCTCATGCTTGTCACCACCAACCAACTCTTTTATAATCAGCACCACCCCATCGAAATCATCAAGGAGGCATCTATATGAAAGCCAAGATTTTATTGGCTCAAAAACCCATGCTAGGCAACGAACACCAAGGATACTTGGTAATCGGCCTAGTCAATCTCACAACCCACGACATCGGTTCTGAACTCAGCAAAAGCGAAGTAACTGTTCTATGTAAAGACAGAAGGCTCACCGTTGAAATCTGCGAATGGTCAAAAACTTAGGGGGATAATATGAATTGTGTAATATGTAAAAAACCAATCCTCCCAGACCGTGACGATAAGGGAAAAATCTACTGGACCCAAGGAAACAATTCCCTGCCCGTTCAAGAGGGAAGGTGCTGCAATGCCTGCAATTTTACAAAGGTTATTCCAGCTAGGATAAACAGAATCGGGAAATTGAAAAAGGAACTGGATTCAAGAAAAATTGAGAATCATAAGGAGGCACAAAATGAAGCTTGAAGTAGTGAGCGGTGTTCCTATTCCAGAAACGAAAGGAAAGCCTAGAAAATATCCGCTCGATCTGGATGAGCTTGGATCAGGTGACCATGTACTGGTTCCTATTCCGAAGAATCAGATCGGACAGGAAGTGAAAATTATAAGAAATTTTGTACTGAGATACACGCACAAAAATCCTTCTAAAAAATTCACCATCAGGCAGCTTCCAGAAGGTGTGGGGATTTGGAGAATAAAATAAAGTGAAAAATTACCGCCCTTGGAGGTGGGTCAAACCCAATTCACACCGCAGTTCTCTGGCTAAGACAGTAAAAAAATCAGCTAAACACGAACCAGAATTGTGGCATCCAGTTTCGCGCAGTCATGCAAACCTAGACCCGTGGAACTTGATGTGCTTTCTGGTTGAGCAAATTTCGTGCGCCCATCAGACTGGAGCAAACAAGTGGAACACGGGCGAGGTAGTGCAGGGACTGTCAGATGCTGACACCACATCCTCAAGCAGAATTGCTTTGCTTGGAAGTGGGGACAATCGGTCTAAGGTGGCAAAACTGGACGACACCAATAATATACCCATCAGTCTGGAGGATATTAATAAAACAAGTTCTGGTTATAGTGATTTTTTCTCTGATACTGAAATTGACAATCAAAAAATAAAACTGCAAATCGAAAACCATTACTTGAACTCAACCCCCAAAAATATAATATTTCCTGAGTCCGCAGAACTGCTCCACAGCATCATGGATGCCGACTACCAAACTGACGGATTCAAGCTTTTGAATGACACTCCAAGCTTTCTTCTGATGATACCCAATGATTTTATGCGTGACGGCAAACCCATGAACAGTTTACTTTTTTCTTATTCCTCAAGATCGGAAACGGTTTTTCGATGGTATTGCCATTTGATAAACCTCCTAGGTTGCGTGAGAGGAGACAACGAACTAATTCCTTGGAATTCTGGAAGGATGGGAGTCCAGTATCAGGTGGAAGGAGGGGCAATTACGATAACCGACAAAGAACTTCATTCACTGGGGTTATCTGGAGAAGAAGAAGAAAAAGTAGAATGGATTACTCAGAAAGAGGCACTTGGAAGATATTATCAACTGCATCTTAATTTGCAGGAAAAAATTATGAGAGGACATCCTGACCTTAAATTATCGCCAAAGGACGACATCAAAAACAACGACAAAAGAGTGTCAATTGTTTTTGATGGCAACGAATCTACTGGTGCAATTTCCGTGTCTCCTGACCAGTTACAAAAAACTGCTAATTACGGGCGCGGAGACAAGGAAATCGATGATGAAGTTATGAATTTAATTCTGGAAGGTCAGGGCAACGCGAGCAAAGAGATGTTCCTAGGTGACAAAAGCCCAGTAGAAGAACTCTGTGAAATAACCAGACTGGTTACATCCGTTTTAGTGTACATCCAAGCCTTGGGAGACGAAGTTCTGATCGAGGGAGTGCCTCTCAAAAAGAGGAACGGGCATGGCGGAATACCGATGTCACTTCGGGAAATGCCGAGCAAAAAGAAAAGTAGACCAGTAATATTTAATTTGAAAGGACCCAAGCGGTCGTTCACATCCAGAGCAGGCGGATACAGGCGTTTTCATTTCAGAACACTTACCCACGAAAAATACTATCAGGGAGAACACGCACGAAAACCAAGGGGCAGTCGGGTTGTATTTGTTCGGGATGCTTGGATAAAGGGAATGAAGCCCCATGTACTGACAGATGGAAAAGACATCGATAACAAAGTGATCAGGAGAGAAAACTATGACCATTGAAGACAACTCTGATGCTTGGCATCAGGTCAACAACGAAGAGAGGCAACAAGCTGATCTTGATAAGCAAGTGGAAGCACTTAAAAAAAAGTATGCAGCAGAAAGAAAAAAACGGATTGAGGAAGAGAGAAAGATGGAATCATTGAAATCAGAAAATAAAAAGTTAAAAAAAGACCTTGAAGAGTGGGATCAGGGTAAGTCAATTAAAAGGTTTTTACCCGAATGAAGTTTACGAATAAATTTAACGTGCCTAGCGAGATTATCCGCGCTTATCACAATGACAAGTACAGCAAGGGGGATAGTGATTTTTCCATCACTGGGCTTATCACCCCACCACAGCAGCGAGTCCTCAAGGAAATGTACAGGCCAGAGATTACAATTGATTATTCAGACGAAATCTGGAAACTACTCGGCAGTGGCATTCATGCTGTAATAGAAAGAGCCAACGAAAACTACACGGACAACCTCACTGAGCAGAGGTTCACTGTGGATATTCTTGGAAAGAAGGTAAGTGGACAGATTGACAATCTCAACGTACCCGAAAAGAAACTTGAAGACTGGAAGGTAACCAGTTCCTATACCGTCAAGAACGCAATCAAGAACGGTATTAAAAGTGAATGGGTCTCCCAACTCAATTGCTATAAGTATCTCTACGAGAAATCCACAGGAAAGAAAATAGACCAGTTAAATATTATTTGTTTGTGCAGGGACTGGAATCGTTGGGAATTTGAACGAAGCGGATCGCCCTATCCTGAGTGTCCCATTGCAACCTTGCCAGTTGAAATTTGGGAAACAGAGAAAACTGAGAAGTTCCTTACTGACAGGGTTGCACTTCACAAAGAAACCGACATCGCAGTGGAAATGGGAATAAGGGTAATGCCAGTCTGTACTGACGAAGAACGCTGGATGAAGCCAGACGAGTTCCGCGTCACAAAGAAAGGACGGAAGAGCGCAATGCGAAGATTGCCGTCCGAAGAAGAAGCGAATGAATGGATAAAGAAAAACGTACCAGAAAAAATTCATAAAGATATCAGCATAGTTTTTATCAAGGGAGAAGCCACACGCTGCAAGGCTTACTGCCCTGTTTCTAATTTTTGCAGCCAGTATCAGGAGGAAGTTAAAAACTCCGAAGGAGGGGAACAATGGACGAAGAATTCGAAGGATGCTACATAGCCGTCATAAAATACGGAGACCCTAATTCACACCTTGCTTTAACGTGTGGATTCGGGCCTTTCAAAGACGATGAAGATGCGAAGGGTTGGGTCTCGCGAGCCTATCGTGGAGCCAACGTGATCTCGGAAATAGTAATTATTAATGAGCCATTTGAAATGAAACCAGTTCTGGTTGAGGAGGAAGATTCGTGAGCAAAGAAACAAAACCGACAACTTTGGTTGAAACCCTACTGAAGAAGATAGACGACCCGCTGAAAGACGCAGTGAAGAATATGTCCACCCTGAGCGATGATGACAAAGTTAACATCAGAGGAAAATATTACGCTGAGGTCCATGTTCGTGTGCAGGCTTTTCGTGAAGCTTATGGAGAAAGAGGAAAAATAATTTCAACCATCCATCAAGCGGACGAAACAAAAGTTATGACGGAAACGGTAATCAGCGTCTTTGTGGATGGCTCGTGGCGACAACTTGCTAACGATTTTGCTGAAGAGTTCCGTGGCGCTGGCATGGTTAATAAGACCAGTGCGGTTGAAAACTGCTTGACAAGTTCGATTGGCCGGTCACTCGCAGCTTGCGGCCTAAGCGGTGGAAGTTATGCAAGCTTTGAGGAAGTGGACCACGCTATCAACGAGAAAGCAGAAGCACCAAATCCAGAACCATCGAAAAAGAAGAAACCGAAGAAGGCTGAAAAGAAAACTGACCAGTCAGATTTCAAAAAAGAAATTCTGGTCACAGAGGTTTCCGACAGCCACATCGTGGCTGGAGACGGGCAAGAACTGACCCAAGTCCTGACTAAAAACGGGAAGGTTTTTGATGAGGCTTGGGCTTCCAAATTTCTTGAGGACTACAATGAAATTTCAGATGCAATTCTTAGCGATGGCACTGATGATGAAGCTATGAAGAAATTTCGATCCCTGTACCGTGCAGAAAAGGACAACATAGATATCATGGGCAAGCAGTTTCCAGAACTCAAGATTGAATTCGACAAGGCCCTAGAGAAAAATCTGAACAGATTTCCAGATGAAGTGAGGGGTACTTCCAAATGAGTGCAAGAAAAAAGCATCTGCACGATATCAGCAAATTTTTCTATTCTTGTGAATTGGAGTATAGGGGATTTGGCTTTGATGTGTTAGAAGGAAGAAGTAGATACCGTGACGAATATGATAATGACTAAGGAGGAAAAACATGACGACAAATAGTAGACCACAGGCAGACGGGGCAGCATGGAAAAACAGTTTCAAAAAAGGTGCAAACCACCCTGATTGGACTGGAAAGATTGACCTTACTAGGGAGCTTCTCAAGGAGATTGTGACCGAAATCAATAGTGGGGATAAATCTCCAACAATTGAAATAAAAGTTGCAATGTGGGACAGGGTCTCTAACGAAAAGGGAACTGAGTTTAAATTTATAAGGGTTGATCTTCCGATGAAAAAACAAGAGAAGGCAGCTGAGGAACCCGTAGATATTTCTATGGAGGAAGGTGACGATGTCCCATTCTAAAGTTTCTAACATTCAAATTATCAAAGGCACAAATGCTTCGGACGAAACAGTCTCAAAAGCAATGACGATGCTTGGAAAAACAAATCCAGAAGATAAAGTGGAAGTCTCGGACTCAATAACTTGCGTTGGCATTCCAGAAGATGGCCTTCTGGTTGTGTGGCCTGATCGCGATGCTATTCTGGTTCCGCAGAAAGAGGGATAATAAATGGAAATCGAAGAAAGCTGGATGGATAAAATAAGAAACTTTTCTGCAGGCTTGCGTGAAGCAGAAGAGAGCGTCCACAGGTGGGATGCTGAGATAAAAAAAATCCTAGCCTTGAAAAAGACTGAGGCACTAGGTGATGGGTGCAAGACGAGTGCTTCCCAAGAACGGTATGCAGAGGTGCAACCTGAGGTCTATCAGGCAAGGATTAACTTTGCCAAAGCCAAAGGCCACCTCGCTGCTGTACGCTGTCAGTTAAAGGCTATCGAGATAGGGTTCGAAGAGTGGCGCACTAGGGTCGTCACCGCGAGAGAGGAACGCAAACGATATGGAGCTTAGTAATTATTTCCACAATCAAAGCAGCTTGGCGTAACTCCAACAAGTTCCTTGGCTGCTTTACCCCTCTACCAAACTTACAAGTAGGTGCACCGAGATTGGTAGGGGGGGTTTTTTGTTTGGGTTAAGGATCAAAACCATCGTGTTAAAATTATTAATAGTTGGTTGTACCTTTTTTAGCACTTCTTTGGGTGCATATCAACGCCCCTCTATCAATCATCTATTGAAATCACCAATAGGTATACAAGGTTGGTAGGGGGGTTTTTAACCGAACTACAGGAAAGCCCATCAAAGCCCATCAAAGAAAAATACGCGAGGAAAAGGCACTCAAACCTTCTGAAGATTTATTTGGAAGATGGTGGGAAAAGATTGATACAGACATCAGAAAGGCTGAGGTCAGAGAGATTAGCTACGGGCAGGCAAATGAAATTATAGAAAAATACGAATGGCTCGGATGTATGCCAGCAATGGTAAAAGTTTGTTACGGAATTTTCTTTGAAAATGTATGCGGTGGGGCGGTAGTTTTCAGCGATGAATATGCAGAAAATCTCGGAGTCTGGGATAAATACGATTTCACTGGAAAAATTATTTTGCTGTCCAGAGGAGCTTGCGTACATTGGGCGCACAAACATTCGGCAAGCAGATTGATTTCAAGGGCAATTAAATTATTACCAGTAAAATATAAAATCATCACGGCGACCACCGATGAACTTGCTGGAGAAATTGGAACAATTTACCAAGCCTGTAATTTTAATTATGTCGGCGTGATGCGAAAGACTGACACCAGATTGGGCGTGTCGGTAAATGGAAAACTGTACGGTTCAAGATCAATCCGGCAAAAGATCGGCACTACAAAGAAAGAAGAGATTCTCGATATGTTTCCCAACGCAGAATTCATTGAGCAGAAATCCAAGTCCAGATACTTTTTTTTCAGAGGTACGAAGCAAGAGAAAAAATATCACAGGGCGCAGATAGAGAAACTCATTAAACCCTATCCGAAGAGGACGGCATGAAATTGAAAGAATTTCATAAAGCAAGCCTTTCAAAAATTCTTTCACTCTACAAAATATATTTTTTGAGCTTTTTTGATGGCTGGCCGAAAGCCAAGAAAGCCTCGAAAAAATAAATATTTTACTGGTATTATTTTATTTCGGGGGCAATCACATGGACAGAATCGGGAAATTAAAAAAGGAACTGGATTCCAGAAAAAAGGAATGGTGGGCTTGGCACAGGATGAACCCAGAGGTGTGGGAAAAATTTGAGGAATACACTCTGGAAGCTATCCATTCTGGCAACAGGAGACACTACTCCCATTGGGCCATAGTAAACAGGATCAGGTGGAATCGGGAGATTGAGACGCAGGGAGGAGAGTTCAAGATATCCAATGACCATATAGCCTTCTATGCAAGGCTATTCCATGCCAGACATCCAGATTATGATGGTTTCTTCAAGCTGAAACCGCTCAAGGAAGAGCGGGAAATGCTGCTTTTAAAGGCCCAAGGTTACAACGGGAATATCAGCCTTTTCGCGTAGTTCTGGGACATTCGCCAGCCGTACATCCCTGTCCGATTCCATCTGGTTGATCAAGGTCCTCTTCTCAGAAGGGGAGGCATCTGAGTGCAGCACCCTGTCCCTCCTGTTCCTCCAATTCCTCAGGTAACGGTCTATGGCAAGGACTTGGCCTCTGGTGCGTACAAGACCCCCGTGATTCTGCCTGTAAGCCTCTAACTCATCCAGCCTGCCCTCATCCCTCAAAGAGTTCATAGTCTGCACAAATCGATTGCTAATCGTTCTGAGTTCATAATACTGCTGCTGGAGTCCACCCCCGTATGGAGTCTGGAAGAACCTCCTCAGGATGGGGGCTTGGTCTAATCTCGGCCTGATGTAATCCCTTCCAGTGGCCTGCCTGAGAGCGACATCAATCAGGGTGAGGAGATAGGTCCCTAGAGTTCCCCCGTAACCACGCAGGGCGTATTCAATTTTCATCGGAGAAAGATTCATCCCTTCCCCGATAAGCCTAGCGAGTTCATTCGTCTGGTATCTGGACTGGTATCCCTTCTCCAATCCTTCCTCCATATAACTCGGAACAATTTCCGTGCCTGTGAAGCTGCTCTTGTTTCGGAGTGCCTCCAAGAATGGCTTGAGTACCTGAAAGCCTAATGGGTCTATTTTGAGCGTTGAAACTCCCTGTCTACTGTAGCTCTCGATGAGTTCATTCATTCCACCCTCACCAAACATCAGGTCTGCCATTCTTTCTGGAATAACCTTGAACAGGACTCCTACTTCAAATGGGATAGGAATCTTCCCAGAAACCCCCCAAGGGGTGGGAACAACCCAGTAATTATCCCTGACCTCGCGCCTGAGGTTCCTGTACTGCTCATCATCTGAAACCCAAGCATAATAAAGAAGGGTCATAAGCATCAGGAACCCACCCCGCGTTAGGGCATTAAATATAATATCCCTCTCCATGTCCCCCTGCTTTTCGCCATGCTGGAGTTTTCTCACAGCAGAATATTTACCAGCAAGTAATCCTCTGTAGAGAACATCCAGTCCCTGAATTCTTGCATTCATAAACGGGATCGATGCCGTAATAATTCTGAAGAGAGGGTTCGCTCCCCTTCTGGAAAAATTGATGATCTCCATCGCCTGATAAGCGGCCTCTGCCTCGTTCCCAGTTAGCTCCTTAACCTTCTTATAAACTGCCAGTCGAGTAGACGCATCTGAATATAATGTCTGTTCTCCCATGAAATCCCATAACTTCATAAAAGCGTCTTTAGCAGACAGGGAGCCATTCGTTCCAACGCCCTGTTTACGCATTTCTTTCTTGATAAACTTGACAATATCCATCTCATCCGTGGAGTAGTCATAACCACCGACTACCCCGAACCGTTCCAATTCAGTAATATCCGCACCATAATTCCTAAAGGTATCTATCACTGGTGTAAAATCAGCACCACTTGTGACATAGGCACTGACCGTATCACGCATCATATTGACAAGGATAAAGGCTGGGTCTCTCGTAACCATCTCCCTGAGGAAACTTGCTGGAACTGCCAAAATTTTCATTACACCCTGTAAATCCTGCATTCCTACTGACTGCATCGCGTCAATCATAAGAGGGTCTGCAACCTTGTAAAAAACCCTAACCCCGTTCTCAAAGACTGGAAGGATGTCTATACCTTGAGCGTTCTTGGCATCAACCTTTACGGCCATATTAGCCAACTCAAAAGTCTTGGAAAGTTTTCGCAAGGCATCATTCTTCATACCTGCAGTCAATATGGAAAGTGAATTTCTGGCAATAACCTCCATAGGTGCAGGTTCTATCGCTTCTTCGCTTCCTTTCAATGCAATATTCAATGGATTCCCGACAAGAAGACCTGACCCGACATTGGGACCCTTGATCGTTTCATCGGTCATTTTCCTGTAGAAGGGATAATAATCAGAATTATCTTTCCAGATTTGTGCAGTTCCACGGGTCTCCAGCCCAAGCTCTCCAGCAATCTGAAGTAACTGTGCATTCTCCATATCCTTCAGTTCTGCTTCTGGATATATGGATTTTCTGCTTTCAACTATATCTGCTATTAATTCTCCATTAGTTCTTACGTTGCTTAATATTCCTGTTTCCACTGCATAATCGATCAGCTTGTTATTCCATATCTGGTAATTTTTCCAGACCTCAACCACTTCTGGATAATCGATTTCAATTTCTTTCGCAAGGTCAATCGTCTTCTGATCTAGTGGAACCAGAATACCATCCGAGTTCAACCTTTCTCCCCTTATGCCTATACTATAAATTTTGAAAAGTTCTTCCTTGTTGATGTTCGGGTCTGCAAATAACGGGACCAGAATTTCCAGAAGCCCAGTATTAAATTCCACCCCCGTTACTCCACTTTTTAGGGTGGGAGTGCCGTACTTGATCATTCCAGCAAATATTCCTCTGGCCCTTTCAACCCACCTGATGGCCTGTATAGCCCCAGAGTCCGCCATTAAATTCATGGCTGCGGCTTCTGGGCTAACTTCAATTGCCTTTCCAACAAATTTTTCAGTAAAGGTATATTTGTCAATAATCCCTCTTCTGATTCTATTGAAAATTGTATCTACGTCTTCTTTCGTATCCGCAACATCAAGCAACCTGTACCCGAATGGCATCTCTGCCTGACGAGCGCCACCGATTGCTTCAGAAGCCTCAAGGTATTTGGCTGGTGTTGCAGCTTGGCCCTTGGAAAATCTTGGAATATCTTCAGGGCTTTCGTATCCGTATGATTCATCCAGAGGCTTCCCGTCCTGAATGTCGTACAGAATCTGGATTGCAAGCTTGCTTGCATTAGGATTAACGTGAGGAATCCATCCCCTAGGAGCATCACGAGTAGCTTGTGCTGCTCTGGACATTCCATCATATTCCTTGAGTGTAAGAGGAAACTGTCCAGCCATAGCAGAACCTTCCTCAAGTGCAGGTATATTATTATTAACTGCTATTCCGATTTCTTCTGCGAATTTTTTGTAGGTGTTAAAGGCGGGGATGTAAAGATAGTTAAGGAGGGTTCTTTGTAAATCGAATCTGTCTCCTTCGATTTGACGATCCCCAAGGATTTCTGTATCTCCTCTAATCGGGTAGTCGATATGTTCCCCATTTTCGTCCGTTTGTTCATATTCGATGAGTTCTGTGTCTTCTCCATAAGTTTTCAGTGTGTAACCACTTTCTCCTGCAATTGATTGTAACTGGCTATAAAAATCCCTTAAATCCTGTTCAGAATAATTATCCTCCCAAGCTCTGGGGTCCGATAAAATAATTCCAGACCTTTCGGTAGAAGAAATTGTAAAATCAACAGGCACTTCCCGACCCGCAACCAATCTGGTCATTCCCTTCAAAGATGCCGCAAGGTTTTCGATCTCTTCTAATGTAAAGTCTTTATTTAAAGGCTTCACAAGCTGAAGGCCAGTATGCCTCTTTCCTTTTGGTTGGGGCATACTTGTAGTTGCCGAATCCAGCATCAGCGCATCCACCATAAGCGCAGTCACACCATGAACCAATTTTGGTGGAGCGCCCGGTAACCTCAGGATAATTTCAGGGGCCAAGTCCCCCAATCTAGTTCCATTAGAAATACTAATCTGATGGGGAATAAGCATTTCCCTCAACGCCACAATCTGATTCCCAACAGCAATGGATTTTAAAAGGTTGGTCTGGTAGTTGTGCAAAGTTTCACGGGATACAGGTGTATCCAATGTTTCTGGGAAATACCCTCTTTTGACTCCCATCTTTGTTTGAAAGATAACTGCTGGCGAATGAGCCAAAATAGCACGGGCCATTGAGTCCTGTTGATCAGTACTGAAAGTATCCTTTGCCAATGAAGAGGTAAAGAGAGGAGATGAAATAAAGTTACTACCAGTCAAAGGTTTATCTTTAGTGAATAATCCTTCTTTTATAAGTTCATTTAATTCTGTGATTTCTTCTTTAGCGTGTTGAACAGAACTATCCCAAGTTCCTTCATTTGGAGAACCTTTTTTGTATTTCTGAAATCCCCATAATGAAGCCTGAACCTGCCTAGGAAAAGAAAAATTAAAAGGTTCACCATTAATCGTGTAATTTTCGGTAGCCAAAAGCGACATCATGGCCTGCATGATTCTATATTCTTTTTCTGTGAAACTAGGCTGCTCCTTTTTCAGCCCAGTCCTTTCTGTAAATTCCTCAATGGTTTCCCCTTTTTGCATCTTTCCACCATCGAACCCAAGAATTGCCAACATATGTCTGTCGATTACGCTCCAAGGGCTAAAACTATTGTTCGCTGCTTCAAGAATTTCCAAAGCATAGGTAGCTGTTTTTTGCCCATACTCAGGATGGAATACCCCTGTTTCATAAACTTTCTGAATTGATTTTATTCTGGCTGGATCAGATTTCCCTACCCCGAAGTTATGTAATTCCCTTATAAACTTGGATGATTCTTTTACGGGATCGATTTTCCTAGCGATAATCATCGTCCTTAGTGTGTCTTTAAAGTTGACCTCTGGACTTGTTTGTGCGGAAGTAATTCCAAAGACCTTACTGAACTCGTTCATATTTGCACTTCCAACAAGAAGAGGAACTTCCCTGCCGAATCTTTCATACCAGAACCTGTCAATTCCCATCTTTACGGAAGAAACAAGGTCTTTTCTTATATCAGCTAAATTCCTGAAAGAATGTTTTCTTTTGCCTAATGGGGAAACTTCCTTGTAAAGTTTTTTCATTTCACTAGCTGGAATATTTCCACGAAACCTTTTGTAAAGAGACCAGACCGCGTCTTCAACTGTTCCTGAAAAAAGGACATCCTGAGGTACTAAACCATGACGACCATATCTCGCAATATCCACAGGTATCCCTGTTGTTGCCTCTAGGTTTCTTAATTCTCTAAGACTTCTTACTTCATCGCGTGACCGTCGTCCAATCTCTCCGCTTGCTATACTTTCCATAATACTTGTCGGGCTTCTGAAGCCAGCGCCAAAAATGGACTCAATAATATTTGAAAAGAATGAGATAATTTTTTCTATTATAGTGCGTGGATTTTTAGCAATTTTATCTGGAGAACTGCGATAGAGTCTGAACAATTCCGCAACTTTTTCTTCCCTTCTTACCTCGGCATTAAATCCATCTCGATCAGCATAATTCTTAGTAATACTATCTGTAACTTCTTTCGGCAATACCCTGTTTGCCTCGCTAACAAGATTCTGGTATTCGCGCTCGGTTAACAAATCAAGCCTAATCAGAGCGTGTATTACCTCATGGTCTATGACTTGCGCTATCGAATCCCTCATCTCCTCTTCAGTCTTCTTTCCTTCTGGATTAATATTGTCAAGAGAAATAAGTATACGGCGCATAGGCGCATCAAATTCTCCTGTAGTAATAGCATCGCGAGGCTCGAAAAACATATCATTTCTTGAATCGAACTTAGCTGCATTTTTAATAATCTCCCCATTGGGACCTACCTGATAAAGACCCATAGAGGATGCAAGAGCATTATTGAATTTCAATCCAATATCTTTAAGTCCCATATCAGAAAGCCTTTTACGCGCCTCATCAAAAAACTGTTTATAGGTAGCCATATTTGAATAGCCTTCTGGGGGAGGTAACCGCTTCAGGCTTTCTGGCGTAATCCTTTCACCTAAATCAATATTCTCTCTGGAAAGATTAGATATTTCTTCCTGAGTAAGGTTTGTAGAAGAACCCAACCTTTCCACAAACTCTTCTGTAGTTTCATTTAAAGGTGCTGCGTTTCTGGCCTGCCTCATATCAAAATCTTCAGCCATACGGATTCTATTATTCTTAGCCCTGTCAGCACGGCCACTGTTGATCAGGTCCTGCCTGAGCAATGCAATTTGTTTCTTTGTTAAATTCTGCCCTGTTTCATTATTCTTAACGAAATTCTTGATTTGAGGGGTAGTAATATACTCTCCCTTACTTGCTTCATAAAATTCATTCAGTTGCTTGGCAGTATAAGGTCTTGGCCTGAAGTCAGGTAACTTCCTCTTACTACTAAACCTGTTCAGTTGAATGACACGGGCCATTAGCATTTCTTTTTGCCCACGGCTCATGGTTCCCAATGATTTTGAACCAGCAACGGATTCTGCAAAATACTGGAACTCTGGACTTCTATAATCTACTTCTATATTTTTTTCATTAAAGACTTTGTCAAAAGCTTTCTTGCTTACATCAATTCTACCGTCTTTCCTAGCAAGTGGAACTTTGCGAGCTTCCCTGATTTCTTCTATCTTATCTTTAATCCTTACCTGATAAGTCTCAGGTTGTGTCTCGGTTCTATAGCCTGCTTCAACATCAACTCTTTGCCCTTGTAATACGATAGCCGCCTTCTCAGACATCAGGCTATTGAAATCAGGGGCAGATAATATTTTTCTAGCTTCCTGAATCGTATAAAAACTCTTTACAGGAACTCCCAACTTTTTTGCCTTGGCCCAAAGCTGACCAAGAACACTTGAATTATCTACTCCCTTGATATCATATATAGATTGAGTCTGTCCGAGACGATATTTTCTCGCCTGAACTTTTGCGTCATAGACTCTCTTGGCTACATTGTCTGCTACCTTTTTTGAAACCCTGCTTTGCTGCAATATATCGGAAATTTCTTTTTCACTTTGAATCCTGAATAAGTCACTTTCTGCAGCAGCATCACCAAGAGGCAAAACTGCTTGTCCGAATTGCCCCCAAAATTGCTCATCACGGGCAAGTTTTTCTACTGACTGATCTTCTTTTTGTTTTTGCCTGCGTACACTGTAATCAGAATCATAATTCGCTACCGCTTTGGCATCGATTAAGTTCCCAGTAGGATCATAAACAATTTCACCTATCCTGAATGCATTGCCATTTCCATACAATCCATTTATGGAGAGTGACTGTTTAACAGAAGAATCAATAAAATCTTCCCGTAACTGTTTTGTTGCATCTAATGCAGCATTAGCCGTCTCTTCAATATCAGGAAAAGTACCGATATTCTTTCCAGTAACAGAACCTATTACTGAAAATGTACCGTCTGGATTCTGTATGGGTTCAAATTCTTCAAGCACAGGAACAGGCTCTATACCCACAGTAGTTTCTTGGGCAGTCGTCAGCGGAAGCTCAAGTTGAGGGTCCCTTTCTGGCTGAAGTTCTGGACTTATAGAGGGCGCACCAGCAGCCTCTGCTTCCCTAGTCCTCGCTGCTCTGGTCTTGAATCTTGCCTCTGTTTTCTTTCTTAGTTCCGCTTCCCTTTCTCTTTCATATGCATTCCCCAAAGATTTCCTTCCAGCAACACCCCTGAATATCAGGTCAGCTATCGCACCAGTTGCACCACCAACAGTAAAGTCATCCAGAAAACTTTCACCAATCGGTATCTTGTCGCTATAAATTCCAGTTGCTACTACATCCTGTGCTATCCCTGCCAATGATTCCTGTAGAGCTTCTGCCGTACCTGTTGTTGCTGCCTGCCTTAACCTTTGCGGAATCTTTAATAAAGGACCAGCCGCTTTGGGCATACGCTTGAACATACTGAATAGAGGGAAAACCTCCGTTGCACCTATTCCACCGCCCAAAACTTCAGACACGATTTCCTTGAATGGCGAAACCTCTTCATCCATCTCCCTAGCCAAGGCTATATTTCTACCCTGTTCCGAGATACCGACAGGAACCGCCAGACTCATCGCGGCAAGAGAAGGCTTCATGTAAAGAGACCTTCTCATTTTCTCATATTGTGGAAGGGTTATTTTATTTGCCCTGAGAGCCTGCTGCGCCCTTGATAGCTTACCAGCAACACCCAAAGCCTTTGCCGTAGCTGTGGCGGGTATCGCGAAAGCAGCAAAAGAACCAAGACCCGCTCCAAGCTTGGCAGAGAAAGCATCTTCGTATCCTTGGTCTACCCCAACAGCACTCTCATTTAATTTCTTTTGCAAATCACGAAAGTATCTGGAAGCACCACTCTCATTGCCGACAGAAAGAAGATTTGATACTCCTTCCCCAGCAGAAATAAATGCACCAGCCAGACCCCTAGGTACACCCTTGACCAATTCTTCCAGATGCCCACCGAAAGTAGTCTGGACTTCCTCCCTGTGCTGCTGGTAATAATCAGGGTAAAGGTCGCTTAACCTGTTTTGAATACCAATTAACTCTTCCCGACTTGCGTTGTCGGGAACGGTTAAAATTCTTCCGTCAGGTAATCTGTACTGTGCCATTTTTTACTGGTTAACGAGGTCTATAGGAAGAGGTTGCATTCCTGTTTGTATTCCTTCTGGCATGGTAATTCCGCCCCTACGAGTTATATATAGAACAATATTCGTCAGCATTCCATTCTGATCATTAAGTTGTCTTAGTAAATAATCAGAATCACCAATACCGCTTTCAATTTGATCCATCGTGTTTCTTATATTATTTTCCAGAGTATTCGCTATGGTGGTAATGGTTGCATCCTGTTGTGCATCGACCTGCTGTCTAAGAATTTTTAGTCTTGCTGTTGTTTCTGCTATCCTAGCAGCATCTCCCTCCATCCCTCTTGAGGCTTCTGATATCTTGTATTGACTCTCAAATGCAGCCTGCATACTCGCAAATTCATTTGCATAATCCTGCTGCATCACAGTAACCCAATTTACAATACCTTGCTGAGTTCTGTCGAGGTTTGCCATCTCTGACTCGTACTCTTCTTTTGACCGCGTTCTTTTTAAAGTTTCCTGCTGAAGTCTCAAATTAAAATCTTCAGAAGCCATCTGCCTAGCCAGAGACTGTCCAGCAAGTGCTTCCTGCCTTTGTTCGCGTTTAATCGATGGAATTGCAAGTGCAGCCTCTCCCATCATTGCGCCAGCTTCACCCATATGTTTGGCAGTCCCAAAAGCTTTAGCCAAAGATGCAAGACCATACGCATTCAATTCGTCCTGTCTCTGCTGTTCGGTGGGGGCTTCATATACCACAGGTGGTAATGTAGCAGTGTAAAGAGACGGATCAATCTCTGGTGGCTGCCATTTTTCAGGAGAAGTAGTATCAAGAAATCGCTGCTGCATTTCTGGTGTAAATATAGATTGATATTCAGGGATATTACCTGCAGCCTCTTTTAGGGGCGCTAAGGTAGTGCCAATATTTTCTTGGGCTGCATCTATAGCAGCCTGTATATCAAACTCAGCAGGGTCTATGGTTTGGTCATCAATCTCAGGGCCTATGGTTTGGTCATCCCTTATGTCGAGATTCCTAAGCTCTTCCTCGGTTGGAACCGTAAAAACTTCTCCACCCACACCACCTTCAATAGTTCTATACCTTTCTTCCCCGAAAGGCTCCACCTCTTCAATTCCAAGTTCTCGTGCGACCCTTAGCAGTTCAGCATTCCGAGCTTCTATCTGCGCTTGTTCTGCAGCCTTAATTTGTCCTTTCCTCTTCTGAATGAAAGCATGGGGAGCAAGATCGTATGGCTCAGACAGTTCAGTCCAAATATCTGGAATAGTAAGAACACCTTCGCCACTAACAGGTTGACGCTCAATAGTCTCAAGTTCATTTACTAAAGCCTGATATTTTCCTTCTTCAGTAAGCCTCCTTTGCAGGGTTCCCCAGTCTGGATAACCCAATTCCCCAGAAAGGTAACTTCTATCTGCTTCAGTAAGCCCTCCAGTCTGGAAACCAGTTCTCTGGGGCATCGGTTGCTGCATCCCGTTAGCCGCTGCCCTCATATCAGCAACCTGCTCAAGACCTTGTCTGGGCTGGGAAAACTCTGAAAGAAGTTCATCGGTTACAGTAGTATCGGGCTGCTGCCTCTGCTTCTGTGCGGCATACATCTTTTCCATCTGTGTACGCCTCTGTATTTCACTCACAACCATATATTGCGGAAACCTTGAATTAGGGTCTTGCGCAAGAGCAACTAATTGTTCCTTTGGAACAAACTCTAATTCTTCAGCTATTTGTACTAGATTTGCCATGATTGATTACCTTAATCCCCTGTACAAACCCAACCCACCAAGACCCATACTGAGTGATGACTGGAAAAGTCCCGGTTGTTGCTCGTAAGTACTAATTTGTTCGTCACGCCCAGCTGGAACTCCTCTCAGCAAGGCACTTAATCCAGCAATTCTTTCAGACGGGTATCTCTGTTGCCGCATGAAGTCCTGATAACCGATATCCATTCCTGCCTGCCTCATCGCTCTGGCCCTTTCACCCTGAGCCTGCATGGCAGCTATTCTGGACTGTACATCCTGCTGCCTTGCTCCACCAATACCACGGAGAGCATCAGCCGATGCTATACCGTACCGTCCAGAAACGTCATAAGCACGTTGTTTTAATTCTTCTTGGGCCTGTCTTGCTCCCTCACCCATTCCCCATCCACTCTGTCTTAATTTCTCCTGAGCCTGTCTGGCTTCCTGAGTCATTCCGTATCTACTTTGCCTGAACTTTTCTTGGGCCTGTCTTGCAGCATTTTCTTGTTCTGCAGCACTCATCCCCATTTTTGCGGCTTCCAAGCGAGCCTGTTCTCCAGTTGTATAAGCCTGCTGCTGGAACTCTTCCTGTCTTTGTCTGGTTCCTTCGCCAACACCATATCTCTGCAATCCAAATTCAGCACCAGCTAGCTGGGCAGCCCTTTCCCGCTCAAGTTGCTGTTGTGCCTGAGTAAAAGCGGCCTGACTACCTCTGGTTTGTATTGATCCAAGTTGATTAGCTAGATTCTTCTCTCTCTCTGCCTGAAGGATAGCCTCACGATAACCGCCCAATCCTCCTGCCTGAATAGCCCTTTCTTCAGCACCAGTTCGTATTTTTTCAGATTCCTTAATAGCTTTCTGTTTTTCTAGGTCAATAACACCTTGCTGGTACGGATTAACATAGGGAGCAAGATCGTATGGCAAAGGACTGTATCCAGCCCCCATTTCCTGAGGACGATATCCAGACGCTCTCGGATCAGGCTCATACCCACCACCAAAAAATTCCTTTCCGGGTGCGCGATAGCCTCCTCTTCCTCGCCTGCCGCCACCACCTCCCATTCTTCCAGCCGTATACTGGGAAGCATAATCTGTTGGGGCAGTATATCCAGAAGTCATGGGCGCTCCGACTTGCGAGGCCCTCTGTGCTGCCTGACCATATTCGGCTGGCGTACCCGCCCCAGCATATCCTCTTGTCATTGCCTGAGCATTCAGTTCATCTGGAGACCAGTATGCAAGACGCTGGCCCTGATAGGGACTGTATGGCTGCAAAGACTCAGCCTCCCCCCTCTGCATAATCCGATGAAAATACGGCTCTGCATATTCAGGAAGAGTTACCTGAGATATAGTAGATTGAGTAGGTGATGCGCCTGATCCTGAACTACCGCCCATGATTATTCCTCATTAAATTTAATTTCGTAAAACGAAGAAGTTTGTTTCCATCCTTCCTTGTTTTTAATCCAATTCCAAAAACCTTTCCTTCCCACGCCCTCTATTCCAACACACTGGTTATCTTTAGACCATGAAGTTAATACTTCTAAGCCACGATCAATCCACCTTTCCATATATTTCCCAGCTATGTGATCGATATTCAACATCTTTATACCTGACGGGTAATTCATTATTTCCGTAACAAGACACCCAATAATTTTTAAATCAGATTTATTGAAAACAATCCAGATACTATTATTATTTTTAAGAAAATTATAATAAATGTCTTTGGTATTTACCCTGCCATTAGAACGCTTGCATGACCTGATTAATATTTTTTCACATTCATCCCAGACCAATCCAAGATTTTCTATCAATACCAAAGAGATATCATATTCTTCTTCTTTTGTAGCCCCATTACTGGATAATGCTTGTTCGTTCATTTGTTACGCCCTGCCCAACCCCGGTATAATTTTTTGAGCATCTATTTCTGGGGGCTGCACAGCATTACCTGTCCTCTGCTGCCTGACATTATCCATCATGGAATATAAGAGTTTTGATCCAGCATCTGAGCTTCCATTTCCTAATCCAGAAACTACATCGGCAGGAACTATGAATTCATCCTGAGATACAGCTATCTTTTCCTTGTTATCACCAATGACACCATTGATATCATCTGCCATACCACCCGCTCCAGTTCCAACTATTTGTCCTTGTGTCTGCGATCCGGGTACAACTTCCTGAAGAATCATATCCCGCAACATGACGAAAGCCTCAGTTCCATACTTACTAATAAATGCACTTAATGCTTCTTCATTATCAGATTCGCCCAATATAAAAAGTCTTACTTCCTGTGTGAGCGGGTCTTGTAAAATAGTTTCCAGCATTGCCTCTGGAGAAGCTGAAGGCATAGGCATCGGAGGACCCTGCATCGGAGGCCACTGCATTGGAGGACCCTGCATCGAAGCGGCCTGAGGAGATACAACCTGAGGAGATACAACCTGAGGAGGTGCAGCCTGAGGAGGTGCAGCCTGAGGAGGTGCAGCTAACATCTGCTCCTGTGGTTGAGTTACCTCTGAAACAAGATCAGGGAAGCCAGTACTTCCTAAATTTTGAAACCCAGTCCTGCCTCCAGACATATATCCTTTAAGGTATTGATCAGCTAATTGCTCTTCATCGACAGGAGGTGTTCCTTGTATCCACCCTGCTTCAGGGGGAGGCCCCCATCCACCTGAAGGAAATGTTCTGGTTTGCATTGTTACTGGGTTGTACCAACTCTCTTCTTGGTTATCCCCATACAAATCTGCAGGAGGAGTCCAGATATCTCCCGGCGAATATCCCTCTTTCTGCTTCTCCTCCCATGCCAATTCCATAAGTTCCTCTCTTGGCAACCTTCTGTTCACTCCAGTATCTATACTATAAGCCCGTGGTTCCTTTTCCTGACCTCCCGTTGGGGGTCCACCCGGCATTGTCCCTAGTGTATCCATGCTAAAAGCATTTTTACCTTCGCTGGTCAGTGGGTAAAGACCTGCATCTGCGGCAGCTATAAATGTAGGATTACCTGAAAATGCCTCTTTTATATCTGGCGGTTGTGCATCATTGAATTCTTTCTGTGCCACTTGGGCAGGACTTGGAGAAGTAGCAGCTACCTCTATATCCTGAAGAGTCATCCCAGAACCTGACCCTATCGGATTTGGCGAGACTCCATGTTGTGGTGGTAAT
>Ga0114906_1000242_pt1 | contig 32160 bp, 27 predicted proteins | sample MalvirDeepMed_M9_FD_89687 | JGI IMG/M metagenome (GOLD analysis project Ga0114906, IMG submission 89687) | Marine viral communities from the Global Malaspina Expedition - Malaspina viral metaG DeepMed_M9 | ecosystem: Environmental > Aquatic > Marine > Oceanic | place: Mediterranean Sea...
AAAGGTCGAAGCACCGCAACTCAGTACCACGAAAACAAAGAAGCTAGATCCTGCGAAAGCTGATTATGACGCAGCTGCGGCAGAGTTAGCGAGAGAAAAAGCTACCAAAAAGGCTATTGCAGACAAAAAAGCGCGGTTGAGGGCAGCTGAAGCTGATGAGCTACGGAGAACGGAACTCGCAGATGAGATTGATACTCTTAAGCGCTCAGATAAAGAAGCTGAAATTATGGATGATGTTAGGAAAACGATGGACCCGGAATCAGTAGTTGATGAAGTTCCGGGAACACCGATTAAACCCAAACCCAAACCCAAAGATCCTATTAAGTGGCCGGAAGGGATGGATCCAAAAAAACCCAAAAAACCCAAAAAGCCGAGGAGGCGATTGTCACCGATAAAGAAACTGGCTGCGATAGGTACTATGGCGGCATTAGCTTGGCAACAATATCAGCAGCAACAGCAGAAGAAAGATGAAGATCTTGCTACCGCAACACCACTTACCACAGACCCCATACACCCCACAGAAACCACAGAAGAACCCACAGGTCCTGTTAATCCTATTACTCCTAGTGATACAGACGAGAGAACTGCTGCTCAAACTGCTCAGGACGAAGAGGCAAAACAATTAGCACGAGACACTAGGGCATCAGGAGGACAAGGTGAAGAAGCACAACAACGAGCGGCGGGTGGTGGAATAACAGTAGATCCTGCTGCTGCAACTAGGCAGCGGCAACTTGAGCCAGATCAGGCTGGAGAAATTTCACAGAGTGCGAGTACAAGAGACGCAGTACAAAGGTATAAAGAACATAGGAAAACTGCTAGTTCTGCGGCAATTAAAAGACGGTTCAGAGTACGACCTACTGGTTCTATAGGAGGTGGATTTAGAGGTGCAGGAGCGGGTGGAGCACTTGCGGCAGCTCCAGATCCAAAGGGCATAGGAGGTATTAGTGAGGAGGAAGCAGAAGAACTTATCGGTGGAGTAGATGGGGGTGGTGCACGAAGAGGTGGTGCGGGAAGAGGTGGCCAGTCACTGGCCCGGACAATCGCAACGAAACTAGTAGGTGGTGGTGGTGCGGGTGATGGATGTTGTGTAGATATTGTATCAAGATTAGATAAAATAATAACAATATTAAGTCAAGGAGCTGCTGCTGTTTCCCAACTTCCGACTGGGCAGAGATCCACTTCTACTCTACCCCCCGGTGTTGTTTCCGATGACTTTGGTCGTAGTGATCGGCCCCGATCTGCTGATCCTAGAACAGATATAGGTCTAGAGAATGAAGAAGTCACAGATCTGCTAAGTCCACCACGTACAACAGGTAGAGAGCAACAGCAAGCTGGTGGAGAACGACCCGGAAAACCAAAAAAACAATCTAGAAAGAGCCAAATTGTAGATAAAATTGCCGAATGGGATGAAAAGTGGGCTCAAATGTCCGAAGAGGAAAGACCGACTCACTACTCGAATGCCATGTTGAACTGGATGGGCGACGAGGACTTCCTCGACACGGCATTCTCCGGGGGATCCGACGAGATTATGGATGTACTCCGTGAGAGAAGGCAAAAAGAGAATATTGGCTTGAGTCCTCAAGAATCCGCCCCGTTGCACGAACAGGGGCTTCAACCCGGCTCTCCAGAATATCGGCGGGGAGAGATGCGGGTGATCGATCAACAGCTTAAGGAAAAGTATGATGCAGAAGCTGCCGCCGCACCACCTCCCACACCTACACCTACACCTCCCGTAGTACCTCCCGTAGTACCTCCCGTAGTAACTCCCACCGCACCAGAGGAAGAGCTTCGTTTCAGCGATGTGGGGGGTGTGGGCATGATGTCTGATCCATCGCAAGTACCACCACTTCCTACACCACCGTACCAATCACCCAGACCGACACAGTCCCCAGACACTGTGAGAGAGCTAGAACGTCAAGAACGACGCCGTCAGATTGATCAGTTCTCTGGTCCGGGATCTCTAGGAGGCCCAAGTTCGCCTTCGATGGTTCCAATTACAGACGAACCCCGTGTCTTCTCCGATCCGGGCAAAGAAGAGAGATACCCGTTCCCACCTCTACCACCAACTCCAGAACCAACTCCTCCAGAACAAGGGCCAGAACAAGGGCCTCAAGTCCGTATAGACGACTTTGGTCCAGCAGAGCGGCTTCCCGGAACAACGGGATTTCCCCCAATTAGTATAGATCCTGAAGGAGAACGGAAAGCAGCTCAGAGAAAATCAACTATCGAGGCACGAAAGCAAGCTACTGCCAGAAAGAGAGCCCGACAAGAAAGTGTAATTCAAGGTACTCAAGGGCGGGGAAAGGCTAGAGGCAGACAAAAATGGAAAAATAGATGGCAGCGTGCAGCAGCAAAAAGAGCAGCGCGAGGGCAAGGCGTAAGCACGGGACAGATGAATAGATTAAGAAGCGCCCCAGATTGGGAGGAGAGACAAAGAAAGATGGGATGGACAGGAGATGGTCCTACTGGCGAAGGTTATCAAAGTCCGCAAGATCGTGCAGCAGGTCGTAAAGAGGAAAGACAAAGACGATTAGGAGGTGGAGGTGGCGCTGGAACTTTTGAAATTAGAGGTCCATCTTCACCAGTGACTACGCCTAGAGCAGCAGCGGGAGTAGAAAGAGATATTAGACAAGATGATCAAGAACAACCTCGTCGCGGAGGACCTGCGACACCCGGTACTGGAGGAGAAGGCGCCTCTCTTGGCGGTGAACAAGCTGCACAAACATTTCTTACTACAATAGGCTCTAATACAGAGCAATGGAGGATTGCGGGACAAACTTTTGGAGAGGCTGCTTCACAAGCAATGAAAGCTACAGAGATACAACTTAATGCTAATATAGGCCCTCTTACTATTGATCTTACGGCAACTGATGTATTAACCCAATTTAAGAATGTTCTCATGCCTAGCATAGAGGAAGCATTACGAAGGACGATTGCAGAAGAATTAGCTAAAGAAAAAGGAGGACTTGCCTAATATTCGAGATCTTCTTATAGTTATGAACTTTAAAAATAATACAATTTTCAAAATATAGAAAGGTAATATCATGCCATTAGGCGACGGCATAACATTTTCATACGGTAATTATGTATTTGATCCCAGACCATTATTTACCGTTAGTAAGGAAATAATAAAGACTCCTTCTAATGTTGGGCTTGCAACGAAGTATAGCTTATCATTAAATGGTTATATATTACCTACGGGTAGCGATATTACTGACGGAAAAGCTGGACTTACTAAAGTCTTTAGTGGAACTAATTCTCTTAGAGATGCTTTCGATAGAGATTTTAAATTATTATTACTTCAATGTAATAGTGATACTCCACTTATAAGTGGTTATCCTAGAGTTACTAATATAGATGTTAATAATGCTAGTGATAATTATCTTCAGCGTTCTGATTATACTATTAATCTAGAACTTCCTTCCTTAACTGGGGGTGGCAAGTCGGAACCGGTAGGAATGGATTGTGGTGGGTCTGCTTCAGGAGATTTAAGTGCTAGCGGATTAATTTCTCTTACTGATGAATTTCAAGTAGAATTTTTGGATGAAAGAATTGGAGGAAGTGTTGGTATTGACGGTTTTGGGACCGTTCCTTCTGTATTTTCTCTTCAAAGAACATTGTCTGCACAAGGAGATCCATCTGCTTCTTTATGTTCTGACGAGATATATGATACTCCACAACTTGTAACAAATAGAAGAACTAGAGAACCTTGGGAAATAGCTAAGGATTATGTTAGTGCTAACTTAGGTTTGACTCCAGCTATGACTGGCCTTGCCGGTTTAATGTGTGTTTCTGGAATGAATATTGCTAATAATATCAGAACTATAAGTGTTAATAAAACGGAGGGAAGTGTAAATGCTACAGAAACTTTTATTGCTTATACAGGTGAGTATGCAGTAACCGAAGAAATAGAAATTAATACTGAACGTTCTACTGAGGACCCTCACACTCAAGTTACTGTTAATGGGACAATACAGGGATTAAGTACCATAGATTATAGTGCGGGTGTTTATGAAGGGTGTCCTCCTGTTGGTGATCTTAAATTTACCAATGCTTTAACATCTTGGAATGGTGGAATATCTGGCTCATTGTATGCAAGGGCAAATGGTGTTTATAAAAGTTCATTACCAGATAATAGACCAATAGGTGTAAAAGATAGTCTAAATTTGATACCATTAAGTGAAAGTGTTGGATATAATCCTATAGGAGGAACTGTTGTATATGCCAATACCTACAATGATAGGCCCGACAACATAAACCCATTTGCGTTGAGAGAGGAAGTTAATTGGACAGTAAATTATGCAAATGATGTATTTGCAACTCTTACAGTATTAGGAAGAACAAACGGACCATTATTTCAAAGTATAGGAACTGTTGGACCTACGGTAGCAGAGATATCTATTGATGCGGTTATGGCACCAGCAAATGCTAATGTATCAGGTTTGAGTGATGCTCAATGGGCACCTTATAATGATTTAGTTACAGATTATGAAAAGTCTTTATTAAATTTAGTAAGTGTTAATCAAATATTTACAAATAGCTATAGTGAAACTTGGCAACCACAAGCGGGACATTATACTTTATCCAAGGCTTGGACATTATCAAAGTGTGAGTAGGAGGATATAAAAAATGAGAGAGCAAGCAGGACTTTCATGTCCTCAAAATATATATGGCCCTTACGAACAAACTTTATTCTTAGGGTGTAGTGTTTTAGACTTTGCCATAACTGCTGGATGGAATGGTCAAGCTTCAGAACTTACTGTGAATTTAGCTGAAGATACATGTGCTAAAGGAAAAAAGAGAATTTGGACTAGTACTGATGGAACTAAAATTTATAAAAAAGATGAGAATCCCAATCGAGCATACATTGAGGATGAGCCAGATCCCGGATTTACTTATCCAAACGTAGGTGCTCCCGCCTATTTTAGAGTGGCTGATTTTGAATTTGCGGGTATTATAAGATCTTACACAACTAAGGAAAGTCCGGATGGAAATCCAACTTTTACTGTAAGATTGACTGATCCTCGTGTTATCTTAGATCAGACGCAAGTTATTTTAGATCATTATGAAGGTAATGTGGGAGATATATATAATCTTTTTAATGTATATGGATATCTAGAATATGCTTACTCTGCTGACGGAGAAGAGTGTGACGTTGTAATAGCAAGGCGAAGCCCCGGCGGTAGAAGCGATGGAACTATTTTTGGTGCTCCAGCAAAATATTTTGGTGGTTCTCGTAAAACAAATAGAGGAATACCTTGGTATCTTATCAAGGCTGCATTACAAGAATTGGCTGGTGTTCGAAAAAATAAACCTAAAGCATCGGGACCGGGCTATAGTAATTATAAATATCCTTACGGAGAAGATACCTTCTCCAAGGGACTTTTTGGTCGTGGAGGTAGTGGTTATGGATTTGGAGAATTAACTAATAAATCCTACGGTCTAAGTGGTCATAGGTATATTTTAGACATCTCGGAACTTCCTGTTCCAAAATTTGGTGACAACCAGTCGTTGGAATATCGTATTGGTGGACCTGTTGTCTCTATCAGTGATCTTATTAATCAAGTTTGTGCTGATGCAGGTATGGACTATTATGTAGAATTATTGCCAACAGAAAGTAGTAGTACTGGAAGAAGGCCAGACTTAGTAATTAAAATAAAAACAATTCTTAGAAAACATCAAACTAATATTGGTGAAGCAGTTGGCAGCGCTACTGAAAAAGACGAAGCAAATCAATATGGTGGAATGAAACAAGGAACTGATAAGTATGGAAATCCAGATTTTGATATAACTAATAGCGATATAGCAAGCTTTATAAAATCATTTAATAGAACAACCAAGGATGCTGATGGAAATGATGTAGTTAAGAAAGGTATTATTACAGATTCATATGGTAGAGAACTTCGTTCAGATATAAATACCTCTCTTGTTTCTGGTGGTAAGATGTTACAGTATCATGAACAGGATGGTTCTGCTCAAATAACGGCCTTTTGGGGATGGGATGCTGATGGAAATGTAATAAGATCTAGATATAATTGTATTAATTGTTTTTCGAGTAATCAAATAGGAGTCTTTCCTACTTTTGAGGTTTTATTAGATTTTCGTAAAGTTAATTTAGCCCTTATTTATAAAATTCAACCTTTTACATATCTTAATAATTGGCCGGGAGCGGGCTATATTACTAGCTTGATAAGTAAAGACGGGAGTTGGACACCGCACAATGCATATGGGAATATGGTGAACGATAAAGGACAAGAGATCAGTGCTTGTTATGATTGTTTTGGGTGGATTGGTGAAAATGAATTAAGATTTGCTTTAGGGGATTTTGAAAGTTTTGTGACCAATATACTTAAGCAACCGCCAAAGTACGTTGGTACATCGCTTGTACAAGAATCTCCTCTTTGGGAATATTTTCATAATGTATTACAGTTACATATGAAAGATATACAAATTAGAGATGTAAGACATCCTCAAGCACCAATTGACTATAAAGTATCTACTCCTAAAGATCCAAATACTAATGATCCAATGAATCCTATTAGAATTGGTGATTCAGACGATAGTAGGCTTGTTGATGCACAGATAGTACATAGTTGGCTAAATTCTTATGCAAATGAATTCTATGGAAAACAATTTGTAGTTTTATTTGATAAAGTTCAACCCAATCATTTAAACAACCCCGTTTGTATGTCATTCGATACAGACACTGGTGTTTCAACCTATAGTCATGAACCTTCTCCGGAAGGAGGTTGGCCTTCATTTTATAAAAATACAGGAAGTCTTTTAGACTCTGAATTGACAGAAAAAGGGTCTGTATTAGGACTTCGAAATCCCTCTGCCGATATAGACATATTCAAGGATGAGCAAGGTAAGATGAAGGCTCTGGTGCGATATACCGACGTTGGCGCATTTCAACAAGGGCCGGGCGGCAAGGATGGAAAGATAGATCTAAAAAAGGTTGATCAAAATGATTATACGATTGTTGGTAGTGCTCTATATGTAGCAGCTGATCTTGATGCTCAATGGATTCATAGTACTCCAGTTCTTTCTCTTGTAGAACATCCCAGTGCTAATTGGGATTACCTAGATGATAACCCAAAGTACCCACCACGGAGATTAGGGGCAATATTAAAAATTTCTGCTCCAGTTGTTCTAAAAAGTCCAGCTCCAGATGCAAATATGGTAATTGATGCATCCAGAGCAATCGGCCCACTTCAATTACCGACTGAATTTGCAGTTAATGATGGTAGTAGTGCAGAATGGAAGTATAATACTGATTTAACAGTTGTGCCTTCTCATCCCGGTGGACTAGAAAAAACTGTCAATGCTATTGCCCCACAAGCTTGTTGGCCAAATGCGGCTGGAGTTCCTATAAAATCCAACCTGTCAACTTATGGGCCTTGGCACGCAAAACTAATCGACAGCTCTATAGATAATAAACAAGTAACACTTCCGGGAGGTGTTCAATTTGATGTAGACGAGGGATTAGTTCCTTGGGAATACGGTAGTATTTATGCTATGAATAGTGCTGGTATTTCTAAAGTTGTAGATAACACCACCCAAGTGCAATGGGCTGAGCGTGGAGAAGTTGTAGTTCCCGGATATCCTACTATATCAGTAGGTTCTTCTTTACTTATGGCAAGCGATGACTTTAATGAAAAAACTGATGGTAGTCCCTCAGTTTGGAAACAACAAGCTCTTTATGATACTAGAGAGTCCGAGAAAAAAGATAATGGCTACAACAAAGCAGGTGATATAGACTATGTGATTGTTGATTTTGAAAATATTAAAGACGATAAGTATATTAATGCAAAACTTTTAAGTAAGTTACAATCGTGTAGCGTATCAAATATTAATGTGTCAGTAGGACCTAACGGGGTAACTACTTCTTATCAAATCAGTACATTTACTCCAGTGTATGGAAGATTTTCTAAAGGAAATGCGGATCGTATTAAGCAAATAGGATTAAATAGGCTTAAAAACGAACGTGAGATGCGGGCTCGTGACGCATTAAGAAGATTATTGCTTAGTTCAGGTTCTAGAGCTGGTGGTGCAGGTAAAGGTTTGCTTGGGGGAGGAGGAGGAACGGGAGGAGGAGTTAATCTTGCAACTGCTTCTGCTATAGGTCAAGGTAGTATAGCTCCTAAAAGCTCTGCTGGTTTGATGATTGGTAAATACAATCAAACAGTTCCAGATCGAGATGATCGGTATACATGGTACGATGCAACAAACCCAGCCGCAAATCCATTCGCTGACAGAAGAAGAAAAATAGTACTTAATGCAGACTCTACTACATTAACAAACTACGAAGATTATGAACACACGGCAATGATGACAATGGATGGTCTTTTTAGACCTGTTGCTAAATATGGTTCTAGTCAAACAATGTTTACGAGTCTGCTTTGTCCAAATCTATCTCCAAAAAATGATCCGCATGGAGGGGGGCTTCCTAGAAACGCATGGACTAATGAGAAAAGAACTCAAAATATACAGTCCAAACCTGAAATGGGATGGTACAGTAAAACTAATGCTCGCAAGACTAATACGTCTGCTCCTCCCCCACCTATGACGTATCAATCAGATCCAGCCCGTACATTGTTGCGAGGAAATGGCACCTTACCAGAGGACATGACGCCAGAGGATTATGAAGAACTACGGGGAAATATACCTAATGAATTACTTGCAATTACTACTGAGTACTTAGATTTTCTTACAGACCCCATTTCAAATCCTGCACTTGCATATGATGCAAGGGCTACGGGAATTTTTAGTCTAGAAAGTTATCAAGATCCTCAATTTGGAAAACAACAAGCGTGGTATGATACTTCTCCTTTACAAGCCGAAGGAGAGATTGGGTATAGATTGTCAATGGGGCATGATATTGAAGGCGTAGCTAGATCTGGATCGAAAGAGATAATAGAGGATCCAGTTCTCAGTGGATCAATACTCTTTGGACATCCAGACAGTTATCCCAGTCTTCCGGGACTTAATACCAATACCCAAGAGAACTGGGGTTTTAAAAGCGAGATGTGGCCTGAAGACCGCAAATTTAGTGATACTGCGGGTAGAAATCCTAGATGTTATGCTGAAAATTATAGATATATGGCATTGCGTGGTCCTCTTGTAATACATGGATGGGGATATGATGTTTATGGTAAACCCATTCCTAATGAATGTGATCAGCCATCTTTCTACAAAAAACCTTATGTCAGCTCGGACTTATGTTTTGATGTAGGTCCGGGGGGCTATACTTTTCAGGGTGCAAAACATGGAGAATTTCAAACAGATTATTCATCGGCAACTAATAATTTCTATCCAAATTGGTTACAGGATCCTGACAGTTGGCCTGTAGCTCCTGTTGATTTAAGATATGATAGGAAGAGAGGTGTTTGGACTGTTCCTCCTGCTTATAGAATGTATACAGTAAGTGTTGGTGGTCAAGATCCAAATCCTCCTGATCCGGAATCTCCTGAGACAACTATAAAGTTAATAGCACCAGATTCATCAGCTAAGTGTACTGTTATAGCTTTTAAAGATGATATAAGTAATAAATATCCGGGGGGACGCGAATATACAATTGAAGTTTACAACCCATATGAATATAGTATACCAATACCAGTCAATAATACCTCCTTTCCTGCTGCGTCTACAATGGCTTATTATGATACTGCTGCTGGTCAATACTGGGCTCTTCCTCCTTATAAACCCGGTTTTCCGGTCTATGGAGTGACCAATTGCAATTCCAAGGATGGAGGATCTCCGGCACTTGTGGGAAGACCCGGCGAATGGGCAACAGGATGTCCAGAAGCTAAAGGAGGGACAGACCATCCTTATGAGACGCCTTTAATTTTTAAATGTGGTTTGCAAGCAGTTGGGTATGAAGGTACAGATGAAGAAGATCAAGGTGATTGTAGGGCAATTACTATTGAGGGCTTGAGAGTAAGCTCCAAATTTGGTGAGGTGCCGGTTCCTGAACTAGGTTGTGCAAAGTCGATTGATTTTGGCGTGGGGATGAAGCTGATACCTCTAGAAGTACCCAACGAGGAGACTACAGGATGTAGTTGGAGAGTTGAAGCTATTGGTGGTGGTGGTGTCGGAGGCGATGAAATAGAAGTTGTTACCGATATTGTGTGTGTTGGTAGCGCTTTTAATGTTACAAAAAAGACTATATTAGCTGGCGCGAATTGCCCTGTAGGATATATTTGGAACACTCTTACTCAGGAATGTGAAGTTATTTGAGGAATATAAAATATGCCGCCATCATTGAAATCTATAACACAAATAGAAAATGGAAATCTATATGGAAATGACAACGAGGATTGTTGTATTTGCTGTTGGAGTGATGCTATTATTCCTGAAAACATTGGCAAGGATGATGTTCCCGGAACAGACTGGCCATTACCACAAATCGGAACTCGGCAAATATCCGACCGATATGGACCATGTTATTGTGGTTGTTGCCCATGCACACCGGGACAAATAAGCTTTAGCATGACTCACTGTCAGACAGAAGTACTAGGTGGCCCAGAAGTTCCGCCGGATAGGTATGTTGCGGAATGTAAGAATATGGAGGATTATTCTTTTGATCTGGAGCTTCGCACTACTGAATGTTTTTATACACAAAATCTTGCATATCAAGTTAATCCAGACGGTATTAAGAATAGCACTTCAAGAATTTGTGGGGAAGTCTGGCAGGGTGAAGCTCTTCATAAACTTTATGGTGAATACAATGCTTGGCAAAATAGTGCTGAATATTCTGGACAATATGGTGAAATGTGGGGATACTCAGGAGTAATTTGTGAGGATGGAGCTGGGCATCAGGAATCGACTAGGGCAGCTTTTCAGTTTGCGAGTGAAGATCCGGGACAACAAGATGGTGAAGGAAAAACAAGAGCATCATGTCAAGGGATGGGTATTATAGCTTCTCTGTGTTGTTGTAAAACAGGACAAAACTTAGGAAATGAGAATAGTCCTCCTCCTTCGGAATTAAGTGCTAGTAAGTGTCCTGCTCCTTGGAGAGGTTACGATGCAAGCAAAGACCCGGAATGGTTTACTACCGAGCCCGGCGTGCCCAACACCTTCGGCGGTAATGTAAACGATGGAATATTCATAAGCCCAAATTGTCCATCTACACATTTAGTGGATGGCATCCGTTTTGGATATCATTCGGTTACTGGAGATGATTATACATATCCAAATGCAGTTAACGATGTTTGTACTATAGGTTGTTATACATTTGCTTTATATCCAGACCCTTATAGATATACAGGAAATTATTGGGTACATGGTGGATGGGATTGGGATGCTGGTGCGGCAGATCCTGCTGGTGGTGGATGGGCAGCAGATGCAAGAATTACAAACTCTCCGGGTGAGTTAGGGCAAGGAATATATTTAGAGGGTTTTCATAGTGCTTGTTCTCCATGTAATTGGCACAATATTCCATTTATGCCAACACATCCATATCGCGTGGTTACTGATGTCGATGGTAAACAAGTGTTTCCGGGAACCTCTCTCAGAACTCCTTTCACGGCACAACTAGATAATCTCGAACAGACAGAACATAATAAGGATACCGGTGGCACCCACCACGAACATGTGGGAGATGCCCAAGCCTTTGGAGAAGGGAATCAGTATTCTACTCCTAGCGCACATACAAGACTTGTAAGTGGTAATTGTTATACAAGTGATAGTGAGTTTATGTTGATGGTTGAAGGTGGTTTTGAATTTTCATATGGGTGTGATTGTGCTACTGGTTGGTTACCTCGTTATTATAATGATGGAATTGCTCTTCAAACCTTGCCTAACGTTTGTTTTAATTGTGGAATAATGCAAGAGGGCCAGCCCGGTAGTGCCGGATATGGTGCAATAGATGGTTGTGTAGGACCAAAAACGGAAGGAAAACAAGGCACAATCACAGCTCCTTTTGATTATGGGTGTGAGGGTGGAGGAGATACCCCATTGATGCCGTGTCATTTTACAATACCATGTGGTGACTATGCACCGACAGGGAGATATAAAAATGGAGATACTTCATTTGCGGGCGTAAAAGGCGGTGTGGTTGGTGCGAATGTAGATTGTGATATTTGTAAGGATAACGAGGGTAACACAGCTTTTGGAAAGTACAGTGACCTATTTATAAATAATGCACCTCTGTGGAATTCGAGCGAATCCGCTCGGAACATTCTTTTAGCTGCGAACGGTGTTCCAGATCACGAAGCTCTATGTTCAGACGTAGAAATACGGGAGGAGGGTGGGGAACTTACTGATGTGATAAGCGCATATGGTGGTTGTACTAGCTGGTACAGAGCTGATGGTGCTGATATCGACAATAATGCTGTGCCGCCTGATACGGAAGGAACATTAGGTGATCATCACGGTGGATTTCCTCATGGTTGTTGTCCGGGCTACCATCCCCCTTTAACGCTTGACGGACCCGGATGTAGGGGACCGAACGGTGCTCCATCACAAATTTACCAGTGTGGACCATGCACGAATTGTGCCGGTGAAGCAGAAGGTAGGCGAGCTGTTACGGCTGCTGGCGAATGTGCGCATGGATTTATGAAAGGTTCTGCCGAAGAGAATGCTTCTTGTTGGCCGTCTGGAGAGCATATGGAAGGTAATATTTTTGTAAGATGGTCAGGAATTCTTACTTCTTAAGGATAAATAAATGGTAAAAAAGCCTATTAAAAAAGTTTGTGAATTAGAGTGTCAATGCGAAGGACCGGGTCATTGTCCGGTGTATGGTCTCTATATGAGTAAGCCTATGTGGAAAAAATGTAAATATAGCGATTCACATCGTTGTACTTTTGCACGTTTTTTTGCAAGAGCTGGTATATCACCGTTAACAAACGAACAAAGAAAAGATCATATAGAAAAGGCAGAACAATATAGAACCATGAATGTTAAATCAGAAGACATACAAAAACTAGATGATACCATACAGAAAATAGAACAAGAAGGCGTAACTCTTGAAAATTATGAAGAAAAAAAAGAAGGCTTGGGAGACTTAATTGGTAATGTGTTATCCAAAGTGGGTGTTACAGAAGAAACGATTCAAAATTGGGCTGGTATAAGCGGGTGTGGATGTAGTAAAAGAAAAAAGTTTTTAAACAAAATTATGTCTTTTAGAAAATAAGAGTGATCTATTGGCTAGAAAAAAAAGAAGAAATAGCAATAACGATCAGTTAAACCTTTCTCTTCAGTCAAGCTTGAGACCCAAAGGTTCTAATCAAACTAGATATTTTAAAGCCATACGTCAATCAGATGTAATTTTTTGTTCGGGTCCAGCAGGTTCTGGAAAAACAGCTATAGCAGTAGGATTGGCATGTCAGTATTTGATAGAAAAAAAAGTTGAAAAAATTGTAGTCGCGCGTCCAACTGTAGAAGCTGGTAGGGGTCTTGGTCATTTACCCGGAAGTTACACAGCTAAAATTCAACCCTATCTTATCCCCGTATTAGAGGAAATGAATAAATATCTTTTGCCAGAAACACTTAGGATATTGCGTAATTCTAATACTATTGAGTTATGTCCTTTAGAATATATGCGCGGAAGAAATTTTCATGATTCGTTTATGATCTTAGACGAAGCACAAAATGCTACTTTTGAACAGATCAAAATGTTTCTTACAAGAATAGGTAAAGGGTCTAAGGCCGTACTCAATGGAGATCCAGACCAAACAGATCTTCACTTAAACACGAAAGGCGGTTTTGATTCTTGCATGAAAAAGTTAACTTATGTTGAAGGTATTTCTATTTGTCAATTGGAAGGTAGTGATATTGTCCGTAATGATATTATTACTAGGATATTAGACAAGTTAAATAACTAATACTATGAGAAAATAAAATGAATGGTAATGGTCCCTTGCGAGAAGAGAGGGGTATAGAGTATCGTATTAGAAAATATCAGCGTGGCTTAGACATGATACAAAAAACTGATTATCTGGCAGGTCACTACATGCCGGGGCAAGCATTAGGAGGAGAATCTGTTAAGAGAGATCACATATTAGCATATGCAAATAAAATTATTGACTTAAAAAAAAGATTGTATAAATTAACAGGTAGATGCTCTCCTTTATCTCCCAAATGGCCACTTTAATTGGCCTCTTCAAATAGATGACCCAACCATTTATTAAATTGGGGGTATTCTATGTCATCATATTTTAAAACAGGTTTGTAGGCGTGCGACAGAGCGACTGTGTGGGCCGCTGAGGCTATAGGAAAGGCGGTTGCTTTTTGCATCGCTGAGAACTGAGAGTCTGATTTTATTACTTTTTGAAAAGACATGATATCACCACCACTTAGAACATCATCTACTTGAACTTTTATAATAACTAAGTCATCTTGAGGGGGACAGGTTTTTTTGAAGATGTTAATAAGGGTTTCATCATCTAGTCCAGACTCATGAATTAAAAAATTAACAATACTATGATGTCCCGGATATCTTAATGTTTTATAAGAACAATTCTTAACACCACGATTTTTCATTGTTGTAAGAGTGTGTGCTGTTCCTCCACTAGTATAAAATGCTTCTAGATTTCCAATAGATGTTATAATCGGTTCTAATCCATCCATCGATTTTTGTACAGAAGTTTCACCATGTCGTAAAGTAACACAATCTTCTTTATATTCATTAATTAAGCCATCGTATGACCATGTACAACTATACTTTAAGCTATTAATGGGTTTTTGAGGAAGTCCACCTACCATCATCACTATACTATTAGGCGGCTTGTGATGTTCTATTCTATATTCTTTATATAGATTTTCTGCAACAATATTAGCCCATCCGGGAGCTAATCCCAGATCTGTCATAACGGGTGTGTTACCATATGAATAAGCAGTATCGTTTATTTGATTGCTAACTGATACATTACCACCTAAGTCAAAATATTTTATTTTGTTATCTATACAGAACGTAGCTAATCCTAAATTTTGATGATATGGTAATGAAGAGATTACTGTTTCACAATCTTTCAACATATTAAACATACTATGAGGAGCACATTCAAAAACTTCCAATGTGTGATGTGAATGTTTTAGTGTACTTTTACATTCATTGAGAGCTTCCTCTGATTGGTCTATTATTACGAGATCATATCCTAGACGTTCCATTGCCCAAGCAATAGCTCGCCCCATTCTTCCTGCTCCAGCGATACCCACTCTTTTATTGTCCATACTTATTTAATTACCTTTTGGTTACTGTGTAGATAATTTAGCAGCTTGATATAAACCATTAGATACAGCAAACAAAGGTTGTTCTGCATGTTTAATTTCAGAAATAGGTACAGGAAAATCATCACCGATAAGTTCTTTGAGTCTTTCAACAAACCCGACTACTAGAGATGTTCCTCCAGCAACAACAATAGGCATTTCCATTGTGACATTAGGTAGTTCTTTCTTTGGAGTACGTTCATAGAGTTCTTTAAATTGTTCAACTACATAACTCAACAAGGATTCATAGTAAATTGAAATAGCTTTTTGAATTCCATTTGTTCCATCATAAAGGCTAAAATCAGCTTTCTCTTTAACAGAGGTTACAACATTATGTGTTTCATCAGTATGCTGTGCCGCATGTGCGTCTATCCAATCTCCTCCTCTACTTAAACTGAAGGAGAATACGGGGATTCCCATAAATGAATAAACAATATTACACATGCCAGCGCCAAAGCTCATACCAATTCCACTATATTGAGTATCAGCTAGTTCTGAATATACAACTGCTAATCCCTCAGTCATAACATTAATGTTTTTATATCCGAGATCAGTAAAGACTCCATTTAGAATTTGTTTATGATATTCTATATCGAAGTCTGCATCAATAGGCTGTGCTGGTACACAATAATATATTGTATCATTTTCTGATGTTGGACGGCCAGCTACAGCTTTAACTAGCTCTCCTACCATTAGATTAGAGACTGGCTGTTTGGGATTAAGAACTCCTTTTGACATTGGCCTAAGACATTCTTGATGAAATAGACTTGCAAATTTAAATGCGTCATCTCCCAAAACATATAAAACATCATCTACCTTTATATAGTGAGCGCCTGCGTTTTTGAGCATACTTTCACCGAATTTATTAGCAGCACCTTCTAAAAATTTAGAAGGGTTTAGCTTAAAAAAAGCATCTCTAATTTTTCTAAATTTAATTTGACCCTCTTCTCTTTCTGCACAGGAAATAAACCCAGTTCCTATATCTACTCCTACAGCACGAACATTGGACCCTTCGCTATTATCAGTCATTTGCAATACCTCATATATTTTTGGGTGATACGATTCTATGGTTTGACCATAATGAATTTCGGTTTCTTTTTCCACCGATATTTCTGTAGGTTCTTTTTTAGGTTTTTGTGTAGGAGGAGGAGAGCCTTCTGGTGATATAAATTCTCTTCCATGCTCTAATTCTACGAATGTCTCTTGAAGTCCAGACACACGCCTAATTCTTTTTTTCATGGACATCGCCTATTCTCCGATCTCCAAACGAAGTCTCTATTTTTGGAGTCTTAAAATTAATAGCTTTTTCGGCAAGGTGTTCCATATTTTCTTTTTCTGTTTCTACAATTTTCTTCTGTGTTTGTATTTTTTTCTTATGGCCTCGATTGATAAAGTATTTATGAATTAAATATAATACTATAAGAATAAAAACAAATGGCCAAAAAGAATACGCCAAGCTATGCAAAAATATTTCAAAAGCATTAGTCAGCATTACTACACTCCCTTGGTGCTATTCATCAGGTCTTTAACTGAGTTTTGACAGAACCCTTTATCTTCTCTTTCTATTAACTCAATTATTACATTACCTAATTCTTTAACTGGCTTGCTAAAAATTTGTTTCATATTATCTTCTGGACAATCAATGACACTCTCTGTAAGGAATTCTACACCATTCTTTTTCCATTCATCAACTACTTCTTGTATAGTACTAACTTGATATGCTAAATGATGAACCCCTCCAGTATTACGTTCTTTTACCCATTCTCCTACAACAGAGTGTTCAGTACCATCAGAAATAAAAATTTCAGGATTATCTTTTAATTCTGGTTGTAATACAAGACAATCAGCAGTAGAACCATTATCAAATTTGATTTCAAATTCTGTTTCTATTTTATATTTAAGAGTTTTTTGCAGGAAATCTGCGGCATGATGTCTATCTTTAACTCTATAGGCTATATGGTCTAGTTTCATAATTTAGTCCTAATCTATGATTTGGGCTTATAAATAAACCATCCCTTGTCTGGTAAGTATCCTCGATGCTTATCAGCATATACCTTTTCATTGATACGCTGTTCTTTCTGCTTTTCAGATAATTGATCCCATTTAATTTTAGGAAAGATAAGACCACCCTTCTTAGTACGTCCAAATACAAGTTTGGCTCGACAGTCTTGACAGGTAATTTCCAGCCAATCATTGTCGGAATTATCTAATCGACATACAAACTTAACATTGGGGGAACCGCAAGCACCACACCCATTATGTTGAAAGATTTCTTGCACTCGTGCAATTTGCTTAAATAGCTCATCTTCCTGTTCTGCTTCTACATCAAACCATAAACCTTCTGTTGCTCTAATTCTAGCTTTCATTTTCAACCCCCGTAGAAATCGCTTTTCCAATTTTCGTTATACCCCACATAAGATTGGGGGATATCTTTTGGAGTTCTTTGAAACTCCGACAATTTAGCAATTAACAATCTCGCTTCTAGATTTCTTAATTCATTAATTTTCTTTACTTTATTATACTCTCCCTTTACGAAAGATGTAACTGAAAGATCTAATCTTTTACAAAGTTGATTTAGTGCAAGCACTTGTTGATCATTAACTAATTCATCAGAAGATAGAGCTTCTTGTTCATCTTCGTTTTGAAGTTCTTCTGCTGTAACAACCCGAATCTTTAATGCTCGTCTCAAGGCTTTTCCTTCTGCTCTAGTATCCGCAGTTGCTACTAGGTGATCTTTAAATGGGTATGGTGTTTTATGATACAGCACATCAACACATCCATCTACAGAAATAGATTGGTCGCTTCTATATTTGGAGATAGTTAAGGTGTGACATATTGTACATCTTTGGTTGTTTTGGGAGGTGGGACTTTCTATAATGGTGCTTTTTGATCCTACTATTTCTCCAAAACATTTTTCTGTAATACGACGTAATCCATCTACAGTGGGAGCGCCATTGATTAATTCACTGTCTGACAATTGATCCAACAAATATTCTGACCATTCAGGATCATATTCAGATGGTGTTTTAGGATCATTATCAACCACATCATATTCCTCTTCTATATGGGTGTTTTCTACTATTTGCTCGAATTCGCTTGTTGTCGTATTCATATCTCAAAATACCTTTCATTTTCCTGTGGATACTGGTCCTTAATTTTTTCTAATACGTTTAACAAATTTGACAGGGTGTTTCTAATATATCTTTGTGTTAGTGATTGATTTTGTTTAATCCTAATCATAACTAATCCACTATTAAGTATTAACCCTGTTTTTTGTTGATCTGCTTTTATGTTTCTTTCTAAATTTTCTTTTCCCCAGACGGGTTTAAAATGTGATGGCCCATCCACTTCAATGGCTGCTCTGTACTGGGGTAGGTATAAATCTACTTGAAGATTTTGGTTTTGTAACCAATGTTCCTTATGAAATTCTACCCTAATATTTCTCTTACCCAGCTCAGATAATAGAAAATGTTCTAATTTTGATCCGGTACGACTACTTTCTCTGACGGCCTCTTGAGCATGGGCTATGAATGAAGCTTTTTCTTGATCGGTTTTTTGTTCCCAAGATTTTTTTCCTATTTGAGATCTATGTTTTTTTTCATCCTTATTTAGAGAATCCCATACTTGTCCCTGTGATTCGCTAATTTTTTTCTTAGTTTCTTCAGACCGTATCGTTCCTGCTGTAGGATGCATTGCACGACCTTTGCGAAGAGCATTTTGTTGAGCATCTTTAGAAGTTCTTAATTCTATTCCGTTTTTTTTAAGCACACGCCTAATTTTGTTAGGATATGTTTTAAGCTTTTCTGCAATTTCGTATGTACTCCACTGCTTGTTCTGATAGAGGTCTAGTATAGTTTTTTCTTGATTATTCATTTTTATTAATCTCTATTAATTTTGTATAATCCCATTCAGCCATTACATATTTAGGCTTTTTAAAAAGGTATTCGATCAATTCTGCGTGCGGATTGCTTCGTGCGATTAGTTCTATACTATCATTTAATAAGACACGTTTTATGTGTGTAAATTTTAAGTCATTAATTTGTGGCCATTCCAAATGATATAAATATATAAATCTACTTTTTGCATATGTTATATTTATGAGTTCTTGCGCTCGTACTAATTCGTCTGTAATAATTATATCTTTAAAATTAAAGCAGTTTGTTCTTTGTAATATATTGGTTTTAATAGGTAAAATAAAATTAGGATCAACATGATCACAAAAAACACAATTAGTAGTTCCGGTTTCTGATAGCTTATTTATATTATCAATAGCAAAGAAATCTCTATCTATATTTTGGATTGCAGTTTTTAATATTCCAATCATTATGATATCAACCCCTTTATATATGCTAATAATTTTTGCGATATATCATTTTCATTTATTTTATCAAATATTTGAGATGCAAAATGATAAGAAGTTTTACCATTACATATCTCTTTATAGCACTCATCAACATATCTTGTTCTAGCTAATTTTTTATTTAGGATTGTGTCTATATTAGATTTTAATGTTTTTGTATCGGCAAAATGTAAGATAGTATTATTTAATTTACCTAATGATAAAGAAGGTGTTTTTAGATAAGCAGAATCAAAACAATCACTACCATTTATATCAATTACAATTTTTGCAGACTTTATAAAATTTGCTCTTTCAAAAATATCAACCTTTCCAAGATAATTATGTAATCTAATTTGGCTATTGCCAATAATTTTAGTTTTATAATTCGCTATTAAAAATAATAGTAGTTGTATTATAGTTTTGTCTTGTTCAAAATTTACCCCTGTTGTATTGATTAAAATTTCAGAGTGCATCTTATTATCGTACTGTGCATTGTGAATCTGTGCTACTCTGGCTACGGGTTTCATCGCTATTGTTTCATGGTCTTTAAACAAATGTTTAATTTCATGATACGTAATAATTATTTCTGGCAATTTAATAAGCTGCTTAGGTAACTCTGTAGTAGAATGTAAGATATATTTGAAATCGTTGTAAAATTCTTGACATATAAATGCAAAAGAAGCATCCAGTTGTGACCTATCAACAAATATAATATCTGGATGGATTTCATCAAATACATCTATCATAGACTTAAAATGAGGATTCCAAAATATTATTTCGATATTCTGGCTTTTAATACTTTCTAAGCATTGAGCAATATCATTAAAACAGGGAATATTTAAATTTGGAATAAGAATTTTCATAACAAGATTTTTTTTGCCTTTTGAATATCTTTGGAATTGTCTATATCAACTATCTTTATATTTTTATTTTGTATACATCTAAAACTTCCTCCCTTATCTATAATTTGATTTATTATTTCAAAACCAAACTTACTATTATTTTTTTTATCCCAACATAATTCTTTTAAAAGGCTAAGTTCTTTACCCATAAAAATTGAAATTTGACCCCATTTTATAGGCAAGTCGTACATTAAATTTGTAAGTTTATTTTTTTGATCAATAATACATCCTACTTCTTCATCTCCCATTTCTTGACTTGTAACAATTACGCTCGATTCTTCAAAATTTATATTCTTTATGGTTTCAGAATTAAAAACTAAATCACCGTAAACTATCATTAGCTTAGAACAATTGCCAATCACTCTTAATCCTATACCAATACTACGTACAACATTTGTTTCTTCATATCTTTCATTTTCTACTTTCAATATATGATGAGGTGTTTCACCCATAAGTACTTCAGACTTAAATCCACATACTAAAACAATTATTGGGTCAGGTAAATATGTGTTTAATAAATTAACTTGATTCTTAATAATAGTAGAATTTCCAATTTTAATCAAAGGTTTAGGGCCATAAGATTTCATTCTACGTCCCATTCCGGCAGCAGGAATAATAATATGTATTTGTTCTTGACTCATCCACTGCCCTCTTGAACCATAGTTATAAGGGGTTCTGCTATATGAAATATAATATATTTTTGTTTCAAAATATTCAATTGGTTTTGGAAAATAGGATCTTCATTTTTGAATTCAATATTATTAACCACGGAGTTTCTAATAAAAAATGGTATATTGTTTTGTGGTGATGCAGAATGGATATATTGATAATGTTGATAGGCGTTGTTTTGTTCTATAATATCACATATGACGAGTTCTACTTTTTCATGCCTTTGAAAAAAATTAACTATCTGTCTTATGCTATGAGTATAAGTATATTTGCAATTTGCCGGAAGAAATCCATATATATCAAATTCATAATGTTGTGAAGGGTCTGATGGCGTAATTTTATTTTCACTAAAATTTTCAATAGATTTGAGTTGTACCATTTTATTGTAAAAATCAGCGTCAGATGATCCTTCTAAATTGTATTTAGTAAATAGGTTCGCATAATCTTGCTGGGGAATATGTCCATGTTCCGACATTCCCGTTGCAATTAAGACGTTTGGAGACTGGGGCATATTTCTTCAACCTTTGTAATTAATTCTGGTGAATCATTGTAATGTATAATCTTAGTATGTAACGGTATTGTGAAGGAATTACCTGCATGTTTTGCATGTGCTGCCTTAAGAGCGCCCCCACCAACACCCTTAGAATTAGGTAAGAGAATAGTAAATTTCTTCATGTCGTCGTGTAAAGATTTATGAATTTCTTCTGACATTACAGAAGGGATTGGTTGTGAAGATTCAAAAGCTATATAAAACATATAGTTTATTTGCTTTGTACTGTCATATACTAAGTCAATGACATCCGTATCAATCTGATCAGGAGCTTGAATTCTTTGCACTCTCCAATGATCAAAGCTGTATTTCTCTTGACACATCATTATAAGTCTTCCTGATATGTCTTTATATTCGTGTGATCTATCTACGATAGTAACTATCTTAGGTTTAATCTGTTGGTTCTCAAGTTCAGATAGTCTGAATTCTACATTTTTTAATTCATCTGTAGACCTTACAAATACAATTGCATGATATGGAATTTTTAATTGACTTTTGACTAGCTGTAATAAATTCTCATCTGAATCTATTATAGCTTGTGTATATTCTTTACTGGAAAGAGCATGATCTTGCCAAGTTTTTAACATATCCTTATTCCTGTAGTAAACACATACTTTTCCTTCAATTAGAAATGCTATTTTTCCTTCAGCGCCTTCAATTACTGATATTGGTATGTTAGCTTGTTGGAATTTTTCTAAACGATTTGCCTTACATGCTATTTGTGTATTGTTATCATCGTATTCAGCAAATACACAATTATGACATGGCGTGGAATTAATAGGAGCTACCGTCTTAGTCGCTAATTCGCTGTCAATAGATGATGGTATAGTTTTATTCATGGTCTTTTAACCTCAATATAAAAAGAAAGATTATTGATACTTGCAGATTCTATTATATATCCGCTTTGTTCAAAAATATTTTTAATTTCCAATAGTGAATGTTGTGTCTTATTATTGGCCGTTAAAGATGAAAGCTTATGTAGATCAATTTCTCCCCAATATAATGCTCTTGCCATCTCCATAGCATCAGGAGAATTAATAGAAACGACACCTCCATGCCTGACTTTTTGCAGTAGCAAATTAAACTGATCAGAAGTTAAATAATTTAAAGTATTATTTATTAATAGATTTTTACATATACTTGGAGGTATTTTATCTATATCGTTTATTAAAACATTTTCATAATTTTGGGGAGCGTTATTTTGATCAGAATCAAGTATTAGATTTAAATTCATATTTTTAAATAGCCTATATTATATTGATGGATTGTAAAATATTGACTGTATCATATTAAATGCTAATGACCATTGGGTCAAAAATTTTTCCATTGAGTGTTCTTTTATGATTTTATTACGCGCTTGTTCTACTATGTGTTCGCGTATACTATTTGGTTTTTCTAAAAGTTTTATAGTTGGAACAATTTCTTCTATATTATTTATTAACATTCCAGTTTCTTGATGTTTAATAAAATTTTCTGTGTCTTGAGTTTTTAAAGAAATAACTACATTCTCAGCAGCCATAGCCTCTAAAACCTTTACCGTAATTGTTTTATTTGTATTAATAAAGTATCGTGATTTGTTTACAGAAATATCATCTAAGTTATTATGATCGGTGGCAAGTATTTTATAAGAATTTGTAAGAATTTTTTCTATGACCGTTCCAACTTGAGGTACTGTGTTATTGTCTATACAAACTATAGGCTTATCTGATGATTGATTGTTTTTAAACCTATTAATATCTATACCTATAGGAGCATTTATAGATACATTATTGTTATTGTGCCACGACTGTTCTATATATTCGCTACTACATACATGTATAGGAACATTACGATTGAGTATATCAAGATTTATTGGATTCATTTCTTCAAGGATATGATGTGGCCTTATGAGAGCTTTAGAACACATATCAACAATAATAATAGGAACATGTAGTTCCCTAGAAAGTTTTTCTGCTTGTTCATATTGTTCGGCACGATCATGACAAATTATATAATCTAATGGTTTAGAATATACATCAAAAGTACTAATATTAGGAGGTTTAATTTCTATCGAACTATTCCACGGGTGTTCATTTAATATATAGAAATTATGTTGCGTTTGACATAGTATGGCTATGTACTTTTCATTATTTTGACAAATAGTTAAGATATTTAATTTATCAATATCTACTTTTTGTGCTCTTTGAATTGATCTTAAGATACTACGAATTGCCATTACCATGAAATTTTTCCATCTAAAATATTATTGTATGATGCCTCTTCAAAATATTTGCGTAGTTTAGAATTTTCTTTTATTTTTTTGTCTCTTTTAAATTTATTAACATAAGCCTCTTTCATTGTCTCAGATAAGGACTTTATTATAGGCTTGTACCATGATTCTCCGGATGTAAATCTATACAAAGGATATGCATTTTCAGATATACAAAGTTCTTCATACGAATCTATTCCCCATAAATTTTCTTCCCCAAACCATTCATAGCAAGCGTTTGACTTATTTATAATAGGAGTGCTTTTATATAGTGCTCCTTCAAGCATAATGGAATTGATAGAAACGGTATAACTTGGATATACCATACAGTCTCCATCTATATGGATTGCTATACGTTCTCGTTTATTTAAAACTGCTCCCTGCTGTGGTGGAACTACTCTAATATGTGGTTGATTTGCATAAGGTTTAAATTTCTTAATGTAATTTCTACAATTGTCTAGAATACTAGATATTTGTTCATCACCAATTCTGTTTTCTAGAGCAATAACTAATACAACGGGATCTTTGTGTGTAAAGGCGTTAAGATATGCTAGACATGTTTCTTTAAATCCCTCTTTTTCTTCTAATATATTTCCAATATAGTAGAACAAAAACTTATTTTGCAAAGAAATATCGCCCTCTCTCAGTGACCCATTTATCTTTTCTGGCAAATTTTCTACATCTAATACTGGAGGGGTAGCCATAACTTTAGTATTAGATTCATAGCTATTAAGAATATTTTGAAGACTATTTCCTATAGTAGGACTATCGGCCCACACTTCATCCATTAACAACTCTGATCTAAGCTGCCCCAAAGGTATCTGATTTGAAATTGTTTCTGTGTTAAATATTCCTATGTGTTTCTTTGCGATACTCTTATTGTATCCTGTATATGGCTGCAATAAAAACTGTATTAGAATATCATATTCGTTTGATATATTAAATTCTGACTCTTCTATATATGAATCAGAATATGTACTGTTTGATAAATATATCGGTCTTGAGGTAACATTATGATCTGTTTTTTGAATAGCTTTCAAAACAGATCGACTTTTACGTCCCCATTCATCATTTTGTCTGTAAGGTCCGACGAATAAAACATTCATTCTTTTATTTTTTTCCTGTCGTGTGCATTTATAATAAATTGCTGGGGAGGAATGGGTGTTGCACCTACCCTTAATCCTTCTAAATTATTTCTATTTTGCGATATTGATAGGTATTTTTTAAATATGTTGTCTCTATTAATAGGGCTAAGATTACCTGCTGACATATCTGCTCCAAAACTTAAAGACCTGTATAGCTCAACACCTTCATTCTCATATTGTTTTTCTGGTTCATTTAAAACATTATTAAAAATCCAAGCTATAAAAGCTTCGTTTGATAAATTGGGAGGTATAGCATTTGGTACATTTGTAATAGTAGGTGGCGCACCCCAATTCCCTTGTAAATCTTTAGGAGTATAAGAATCTATATAATTTTCCCATATTTTAGCTGTATCATCCCAATTATAACGTTTAATAGTGTCTTGTCGTACCTGTAGAGATTGTTGTAAGCGGTCTGTCTCGCTTTTAGTGAAAAAATTCAATAGTGTTTTTGCAAGTATTTCATTGTCTGGATATGCTCGTTCTGCATTAGTTTCAAGCTCTCTAAAAAAGGTTTTAATAGGAATGGCATATCCTTTTGTAAAATGTAATACGTCTCGCATAGCACTATAGTTGGTAGCAGCGATAGGAACACCACACGCTCCTGCCTCTACTTGAGGCATTCCAAAACCTTCACAAATTGCATACTGAATATATATATCAAATAGATTGTAAATTTTTGCGAGGTCTGCAACTGATACTCCGAATGAAACGGTTGGACAGACTGCGCTTTGTTGATTACAAAATATACATTTACATAAAGCATCTTGAAACATGTTTGGGAAAAATTTTCTACAAGACTTACAAATATAGGTCATAAGAACTTTACCACCCAAGTCATATTCCATTATACCTTGAGCTATATCCCATCCTACCTTTTCTGGATAGCTTGTATGTAAATATAGGAATGTTTTATTTGCAACGTCTGATGGTGCTTGATCTAAAAATAACCGAAATGATTTCATGAGTTCAAAGAACAATTTTCTTTTTTGATTTCTCATAACAGTACCGACGATAAAACAATCTGGATCAATACCCATACTTTTTCTGTGTTCTTTTTTTGGCATTGGTTTATAAACTGAAGGATCAATACCGGGAGAAGCACATCCTACAACATTAATTTTTTCTTTACCTTGATTTTTTAATACTTCGCTACCAAATTCTGAATATGTTAAAACAGCATCACATTTAGAAAAAGTATTAACCCACTCTTGACGTTGTGGTGCAGAATCTACAGTTGGCATCCATATCCAATGAAAATATTTTCTTACTGCACAGTCTTGAATCCAATTGTCCATCCAAGGATCTCTGTAAGAAAGTACAATATCTGGTTTAAAATCTAGACATGCCCGTTCAAATCTCCAAGTTCCAAATTGATGTGCAGGATTACTGTGATATAGATCTAGTTCTTTTTTATTATTTTCTTCTGGCATGTTCCCATAATATAACCACGGAATAAATTTTTTAAGATCAGAACTGCCATAACTTGCAAATTCTGCGACCTCATATTTTCCAGTTTTATGTAGTCTGGTTAAAAGTTCATTAGCATAAGTGCCAAAGCCTGAGCTTAGGTAATGAGCTTCCCCCATTAATAAAACACGCTTTTTATTCATTGTTATTGGTTTCTTTAATTTTACTAACTGCGCTTTGAAGCGTTTTTTTAGTATGGGATCTGTTACAATCTAATTTAGATGAAATTTCTTTTAAATTATATCCTTCTAACTTAAGTTGAATTACTTTAGATTCGCGCCCAGTTAAATTAGAAGGAATAAATTCCCAAAATGGAGTGAGACTATTTAAAGGACCGTGGTGTTGATGTTCTTCTATATTGACGGAATCATATTTATTTTTAATTAATCTAATTTCTTTTATAATTTCCCATCTAATAGGATTCCATGCATATGTGGAAAGAACGTTGCCTTTGGCAGGATTAAAGTTTTTGAGAGCTTTCCATAAACCTATACGTCCAGCCTGTATATAGTCTTCTTTTTCTGTTTGGTCTTTTGGATGGAATGAGTTGACGATAGATATCACAAGCCCCATATGTTTTTCTATTAATTCTTCCATAAATATCCTCTCACTATATTATATTATCTAAGCTAGATTTTTGATCTTAGAAACTGACTTTATTAAAAAACTTCCTCTTTTAATGTCTCTATTGCCAATTAGCAGTAAAATAGTCCCTTCTTTTATATCTTTGTTATATTTAGCCCATTCGTCAGAAAATACTGTTATACTATCAAGACTACAAGTACCGTCGCTAGCTGTGATAAATGCCATTTTCTGACCTTTTGAATTGCCCTTTTTAATTTTCCATTCTCTTACTGCGTCTACTTGAGCAGCTATACGTATGCCTTTTTGAGAATTAAAACCATCTACATATTCTTTACAAGTACAGTTGGCTCGGCTTGTATCATATTCATCAACGCGAGCACAAGTTAACGACACTCCTAAATAATGCTCTTCTTTTCGAGCTTTCCAGCCCGGAGAATCTACTAATTCATAACCCGGATTTTTTAAAGAATCAACTATACTTTCAACTACTTCTAAACGATCTCGTCTAAATATTGGTCTTTGACGATCAGACCAATCGTTTTGATCTAGCATTGCTTGTATACATTCTGTTAGATTTGCGTTAATATTGTTTGTTTTATAAGATTCTACCCAAGGAATTTCTCTTTTACTTAATTCCCTAAACATTTTTAATTCATGAAGCATTTGACTACGAGGCATATGAAAACAATCAAGCGCTCCACTTAAAATAATTGCTTCAAATGAGTCTGCTTTTATATACATACCAAACCCTATGAGAAATGTATTCCAATCGCATAACTCTAAATCAATTTTGTTATTATTTAAACATGCTATCATCTTATCAAATACAGAACCTCCAACGCTTTTGATTTCCGTAAGTCCAAAAGTGGGGCTATCATTAATAAGTGTAAAAGATTTATTCATCTTTTTTATATTCGGAGGTTTAATATCTATATCCATAACTCTTGCATTGTTTACTAATTCTTCTATTTCTAAATAGGCGTCTGGTTTTCCAATAGAGTTTTTCAGATATGATGTAAAAAATTCATGGGGGAAATGTGTCTTAGTATAAGCTGTTAAGTAAGCATTAAATGCATAACTTATAGAATGTGACTTGTTAAAAGAATATCTTTGTGATTTTTCAATCCATCCAAATATTTCTTTTGCTTGTGTTTTTGTTACAGTTCCCTTTTCTTCGGCTTTTATAATAAATTGTTTTCTCAACTTAGTCATTAGGCTAACATTCTTTTTCCCAATAGCTTTACGTAGAATGTCAGCTTCTTGTAAGTCAAAACCTCCAATATCTCTTGCAATCAACAACGCTTGCTCTTGATAAACTAAAATTCCATGAGTACTAGACAGGATTGGTTTAAGGGCATCATGAAAATATTCTATTGGATCTATACCGTGTTTACGGTCAATATAATGTTGTGTTAGGCTTTTACCATCCACTATAGCTTCCATACAACCGGGTCTAATAATTGCTATTAAGTCAGAAAGCTCTTCAATATTTTTAGGTTTAACTCGTTCAGCCATACTCCTTCCTAATTGAGATTCTAATTGAAATACGCCTTTGGTATTTCCTTCGCATATGAGATCCCAAGTATCAGAACATTGTAATGGCAAGTTTTCAATATCGGGATTATAAATAATGTGGTTGTCTACTACGTCAAAAGAACATCCACATGCAAATTGCTTTTTCATTTATCTGACATACCTCCCTTGAATTTAGCAACACTAGCCTGTCGTCTATGAAATTTAATAAATTGTGTCAGTAGCTTGGCACTATCAACAACGTCCGAATATGCTTCATGAGCTTGTTCTGCCTTTAATGCAAAAAAGTCTCGCATTGTATCAAGCTTCATGTTTTTAGGTTCGTCTAGATTCTCAAACCAATAAAATAGCAAATCCATAAGATCCATTTTATTTAGTTTTGCAAACGGCATTGGTGTTTTGTGTTTCTTTGCCAGTCTTTCGCAAATTGGCAAATCAAAACCAATAATATTATAACCAGCAGCTATAGGCTCTGTATACCAATTACCATATGATTTTTCTATGTTAAACTTTTTACAATATTCACAAAAGTTTTTCCAAGCTATTTTTTCACTTTTACCTTTTTTCCAAGATGCAACAATATCTGCACTGGCTACACCATGATTTTTTGCGTGCCATTCTATAGTCTTTTTTCTTTCGTCGGTAAAATAGTCTTCTTTAGTAATGCCGGGAGGTTTAATCACTGTACTGAAAGCTTTGTCTGTTTTAATTTCAAGAGTTCTTGGTTCAATGGGAACGGCAGCTAATTCTACAGGGTTACAACTAGCTGGATCAGTACCATCTGTTTCCCAATCAAAGACTATAATCCAACGACTATTCATACTTTCTCCTTTAAAGATTGTTTTAATATATTGGGCACTTCCATAATTTTGTCCAACATTCGAATACCTAACACATCTAATTTAAGCAGTCCCACATCTTCACAACTTGGCCCTTCGAATCCAGCTAGCAGATCTGATTCGCCTTTATTAGCTGACTTGACCATTGGGCATGTATTAGATATGGGCGAAGGAGACACAACAACACCCGCAGCATGTTTGGATTGTATAATTTTAGTTCCTTCCATACGCATAGCTTGCTCGAAAACTTTAGCCATTTTCCCTTTTAGCTTTCCATCTTCTCCTATCTCACACCAATCTTTTAGTTTTTCTTTTCTATTTTTTAAAGCCCATAAGATTAAAGACGCTTCTCCTAACTCTTCTTTCATGTCTTGTAGATCTTCAGCAATCTTAGCTTCATCCATAATATGTTTAGTAATTTCATTTTGTTCTGTAAAAGATATATTACCCCGTGCTTGCATAACTCTCTTCAGGGCAGATCTTCCTTGCATTGTTTGGTACGTAACAATTTGAGCCACGTTGTCTTTTCCATATTGTTTTTTCATATATTCAATTACTTTTTCTCTAGCCTCTTTAGGAACATCAATATCAATATCTGGCATAGAGATTCTTTCATCAGTGTTTCTTCCTGCGTTATAAAATCGTTCAAAAACTAAATCATATTTAATAGGGTCTATTTGAGTAATACCAATAAGATAAGAAACCATACAACCAGCAGCACTTCCTCTTCCGGGACCAGTCAGATATCCTTCATGCTTACAGAATTTAAGAATGTCTTGTACGATTAGGAAATAGCTTGATAGCCCTGCTTCTTCAAAAATTTCCAACTCTCTATTAACACGATCTCCATATTGTTCAAATTCTTCAGTGTTTTTTTGTATGTGTCTCATCTTCTCAGCCCAACCAATTTTGCATAAATGTCTTAAATATTCTTTGGGGTTATATCCTGATGGAGATGGGAACTCAGGAGGGTTAGGAGCACCTAAGATGTTATATTGTTCACACATATCTGCAATGCGAACTGTATTTTCCAATTCGTCATCTGTGTGAAATTGTTTCATGTCTTCATAGGACGGTATATGATAATTATTAGAATTAAAAAACCATTCACCAAGGCTTAAGTTTTTTGTTTTAAATTCTTGATGAAGTTGACCCGCACTCTTTTTTAATGCCGTGCATATAAGCACTTGATGGTCCTGTGCGGCTTCTCTAGTGGTATAGTGTGCGTCAGGAGTAGCTACGCAAGGGATGCCAGTTTGTTTAGAAATCTCGCGTAATCGTTCACCTACAATTTGTGGTCTATTATTTTTAAAAGAATCTATGAGTTGAATCTCAAGAAAGAAGTTGTCTTTACCAAACATGTTTTGTAAGCGATAAGCTGCTTCAGCAATAAAGCTGTCTGGTTTGTTTTCAATGGCGACATTGCCTAAATAAGACCCTAGATGACCGCTAAACGAAATAAGATTACCTCCCGATGCAGCTTCTCTTAATTGATTAAAATCAACTCTAGGTTTATGATAAAATTGATCAGCACTATTAGACTTAGAAACTAGTTTTAAAATATCTTTCCATCCCTGTAGATTTTTAGCCAAAACAACCTGATGTACGAAGCTCTTATTTTCTACTGTTTTTTCCGTTGCCTCCTTTTCACATATATATAGTTCGCATCCTAGAATGGGTTTTTGAGAAGCATCTTTAAGAGTTCTACAAAAATCGACTGCTCCAGAAACGGTGCCGTGATCAGTTAATGCACATGTATCTGTTTCTATATCATTCAATCTTTTAGAAATTTGAGATGTTTGTGAAAGTCCATTTAATAGACTGTATTCAGAATGGACATGCAACGGAACGTATTTCATTTCCTTCTCCTAAAATTTCTTAATTCAGAAATAGGTACATTGTAGCAGTCAGCTTTAACCATAAATCCATTGGAACGATCAATCTCGCCTCGATTAAGTTTTTCTGCCTTTTCAAAATATTCGTTATGGTCTAGCCATCCCAAAACCCATGCTCGTCCCCATTTTCCCTTGATCCATTCGATACGAACAAAGGCGTATCGGTCACATTTCTGTTTAGTATTATACGCCGCAACTGAACATTCGTAGTGAGATTTTGGTGGAGAAGTGCATCTTTTAGTTTTTACATCATATTTAATATTTTTGTAAACTATATCGTAATTATAAGTATTGCTCACCTCTCCTTTAATTAAGGCGTTTGCAATTTCCTCTCCCAAAAATCCCGCTATGTTTCCCTGTCCTCTTGTAATAGAATTTCTAAGCTTGCCCATTTTACGAGCTTTAGCCCATGCTCTCTTTTTCATTTGTGGTGTTATTTTAACTTCAATCATTTTATACTTCTCCGGGGGCTTGATAAGTTCCAATTTGATGTTCTGGATGGGCCAAGTTTTTAGTAGCCCAATCGATACCATATTTTTTAATCATGTATCTGGTTTGTTCACATTTAGTCATGGGTTGTCCATAAGGAGTTTTTTGTCGAGGACGATGTTCTTTTATAGATTCAACATGTGTATCTTCAAAAGTACTCATTCCCTGATGGCATAGTCTCGTACATTTCCATGATTGTGAAGAATCTATTTGTCTAATAGTTTTAGGATCGTCTGTATCTTTAATAAATTCAAATTTCTTCTTAAGCATTTCTTCTGTGTCTTTTAAA
>Ga0114906_1000243_pt1 | contig 32101 bp, 23 predicted proteins | sample MalvirDeepMed_M9_FD_89687 | JGI IMG/M metagenome (GOLD analysis project Ga0114906, IMG submission 89687) | Marine viral communities from the Global Malaspina Expedition - Malaspina viral metaG DeepMed_M9 | ecosystem: Environmental > Aquatic > Marine > Oceanic | place: Mediterranean Sea...
AAAGGAGGACCATGAAACTACGGCGCTTGCAGCACGCCCAATCCGCTGCTTAACTCAACCCAGATGCGCCAGACCCTCCTTAAGTCAGGCAGCCTGAAGTCTCAAATACCTGACGACGGACAATGCAGTGTCACAGGCCCGCGAGCGCGGTGTGCACGTTTCCATTGATCTCAATCATCGCGAACGACTGTGGGACTATGGTGTCAGCGCCTCCGAGATCATGCCTTCGCTTGTGGAGAAAGCCGACACACTGATCGCGGGGAGAGGAGATTGCCCGGCCTGTCTCGGAATTGAAGGTGATGGCGAAAGCGGCTCGGATGTTTGGGCGACATCGCTGAGCGACAAGGTCCTGACATCATTCCCGAATCTCTCGCGCTTTGGCCTGACCATACGTTCATCTTCGTCGGCGGACGAACATCAATGGCGAGCCTTCGTCGGGTCGAGATCTGAGACCGCATTCTCGCGGACATATACGATGAGCCATGTGGTCGACAGAGTTGGCACAGGAGACGCCTTCTGTGCTGGACTGATTTACGCCCTTATGGACAACCAAACGCTGCAAGAGGCGGTCAATTTCGGAGCGGCTGCCAACAGTTTGAAACACTCGGTAGCTGGTGACACGAACCAGGTCTCCGCACAGGAGGTATCAGACTTGGCGTAGTCGAACGCGTTCGGACGTTTGCGCCGATAGGGTTCGATCGATATCGCCGCACTGGTTCCAACGCCGTCTACTTCTCCGTAGTTCGAGTCAGATGGCACACTAATCCGAAGTTTGACAATTCCGCACGCATCCACCCATGACAGCTTGTGAAGTTCCGAGTACGGTTCCCAGTGTGATGGCTTGGGACCACTTCTCCCAATCAGGACCGAAGAAGTTCGCCCCCTGTCTGCGCGCTTCCGAATTACCGCCAGCGCGCGATTATCCATTCGATTTCTGACCGGATCGCCAGTATGTTGTCGCTCTCACCAGGTGTCGATGTATCGGCGCGCCTGGGCGTGACCGCGCTCAGGGGGCCTCATCTTCAATCCCCGCATCACCCAGGCGCGTGTATCGGCCGGATCGATGACCGCGTCTATCTCAAGATATTGCGCAACTGCTGTCGCGCGTCCGACATCATACAATTGAGCCACTTTCCTGGCATACAATTCATCCCGCTCGACGGGGTCGGAAATGGCCTCCAATTCCTTGCGATAGGCCAGCTTCACTGCACCTTCCAGGCCCATGCCTCCGAATTCACCACTCGGCCAGCTGATTGTCATGGCCGTGCTATGAAAGCCTCCTGACGCCATTGCCTGCGCGCCGAGACCGTACCCCTTGCGGAGCACAATAGTGTAGACCGGCACGCGCAACGCAGCAGACACGATGAACATTCTTGCGCCATGACGCACCGAAGCTGTCTTCTCGGATTCCGGCCCGACCATGAATCCCGGCGTGTCGCACAGGGAGACAATCGGCAAGTTGTAGGCATCACATATTTGCATGAAATGCGCGGCCTTGTCCGCCGCCTCGGAATCGATGGCTCCGCCCAGCCATTTGGGATCGTTTGCCATCAAGCCAATCGCCCGGCCTTCAATACGCGCAAAGGCGGTCACGATGCCCACACCGAATTCGCGGCGCAGTTCAACGACCGACCCCTCATCCGCCAACAGATCGATGACCTTTCGGATATCGTAAACTCTCAGCCGGTCCTCCGGAATGGCATGACGCAGCAATCGCTGGTCCGGCGCTTTCCACTCAGGCACATCGCCTTGGAAGAAGCCGAGGATCTGGCGCGTCTTCGCCACCGCTTCGGCCTCATCCTCTACAGCCAGGTCCACAACGCCATTGGCGGTCTGCACATCAATCGGCCCGATATCCTCGGGCTTGAACCGACCCAGCCCGCCTCCCTCGATCATGGCGGGCCCGCCGAGACCAATATTGGCGTTTTTCGTCGCGATCGTGAGGTCGCAACACCCATACAGAACCGCGTTGCCCGCAAAGCAGCGTCCTGCGGCAATCCCGATCCGCGGTTGGCGCCCACTCAGGGCGGCAAAACTGCGGAACGTGGTCACGTCGAGCCCCGAGGCTGTCACCGCATCGACATCGCCGGGGCGTCCTCCGCCCCCTTCGGCAAAGAGCACGATCGGCAGGTCCTGATCATGTGCCAGTTCGACCAGTCGGTCTGTTTTCTTGTGGTTGAGATAGCCCTGCGTGCCTGCGAGCACGGTGTAATCATAAGAAATGCCCATGCAGCGCGTAAGCTCCGGGCCGAACACGTGATTGTTGACCTCGCCAACGCCGCCAATCAGGCCATCAGCAGGCGTGTTCTTCATCAGGTCGTCCAGGCTGCGGCGGCGACGCTGCGCTGCGATCGCCAGTCCGCCATATTCATGGAACGTGCCCGCATCGAACAGATCATCCAGATTCTCGCGCGCCGTGCGCATGCCGGTCTTTCGGCGCCTCTGCACCGCGTCCGGACGTGCCGCGTCCAGGGTTAATCCGATCCGTTCCTGCACATGCGCCAGATCCTCGCGGATATGATCCGGATCAATTTCGGCGTCCAGTGCCTCTGCATCGGCCTCGACCTCGGCCGGTTCGACAAACAGGACCGGCGCGTCTTCCGACAAGACGGCCCCCGCCTCCAGAAGGACCTGCCGGACGATTCCGCTGCCGGTGGCCTCGACGACGTGCTGCATCTTCATCGCCTCGACCAGGGCTACCGGCTTGCCCGGCCATACTTTGTCACCCTCAGTCACATCCACGCGCACAACCAGACCGGACAGCGGCGCCCTGACCGCCACCTGGCCGGGAGGCGGCAAGTTCGCCGCTGGGCGCATGGCGGAGGCTCCGGCCTCACTCACAGGAGACGCCTGCGCCAGTTCAGCGAGGCCGTCCGCAGCCGCTTTCAGTCTGTCGCGCTCACGTTCCACAAATTGCGTATCCAGCTGACCGGACAGCAGTTCCGGCTGTTCCAGCAATGCCAGCATGTCCACCTTGTTGGTTGGCACTCCGGTAATGCCGAACTCGTTCAGCGCCCGCCGGGCCCTCCGGCCGGCACCGTCCAGATCCGGCCCCCGAACGATCAGCTTTGCCAGCAGGGAATCAAATGCCGGGCTCAACGCCATACCCGAATAGGCGAATGTATCGACGCGCACGCCTGCACCGCCGGGTGGGGTGAAGGTATGCACCGTGCCACCGGAGGGACGGATGTCGCCGTCCGGTGTCGTTGTCTCAGCATTGATGCGCACCTGAATGGCTGCACCCCGGATCCCCGGCAGCGGACGGCATCCTGCGTCCTCCAGCGTGGCACCCGAGGCGAGCAGGATCTGGGCCTGAACAAGGTCGACGCCCGTTATTTCTTCCGTAATCGTATGTTCGACCTGCAGGCGGGGATTGGCTTCCATGAAGAGAATTGCCCGACCTGGGTCTGTTTCCTCGAGATTGTAGAGAAACTCCACCGTACCGACATTGTCGTAGCCGGCCTCCCTGGCGAGCCGAACGGAGGCCTCATGCATCGCGGCCCGGATCTCATCCGGCAGATCGGGAGCCGGCGCTATTTCGATCAATTTCTGGCGACGACGCTGCGCGCTGCAATCCCGGTCTCCCAGCGCCACGACATCGCCATGTGTGTCGCCCACGACCTGCACTTCTATGTGGCGGGCACGCTGCACCAATTGTTCGAGATAGAGTTCCCCGGACCCGAAAGCGAGTTCCGCCTCGGCCCGGCAAATCCCGAATGCCTGTTCCAGCTCTGTCAGGGACCGGGCCGGGCGCATGCCCCGGCCTCCCCCGCCTGCAATGGACTTGACCATTACCGCCGCTTGCGTCCCGAGGGATCTGAAGAATGCCTTGGCTTCCTCCAGCGTGACAGCTCCCTCTGTTCCCTGAGGGATCGGCACATCACATTTTCGGGCAATCTGCCGGGCTTCGCCCTTGTCCCCGAAAACGCTCAGGGCGTGAACATTGGGGCCGATAAAGTGGATACCGGCCTCTGCACAATCCGCGGCAAAGCCGCCATTCTCACTGAGAAATCCATAGCCGGGATGAATGGCATCACACCCCTGCTGTGCCGCGATGGCGAGGATGTTGCCACCATCCAGATAAGCAGACGGTCCCGACCCGCCCAGGGCCACCGCTGTGTCGCCAGCCCTTGCATGAGCCGACGCGGCATCGTCCCCGGAATAAATGGTGACGCTTGGCACACCCAGTTCAGCCGCAGCGCGTGCAACACGCACAGCGACTTCTCCCCGGTTGGCGATCAGGATTTTCTTGAACATGTCTGCCTCCTCAAGCCCCGGATGAACCGGCTACCACGTCACCCGCAGGGTGGCGCCATATGTCCGCGGTTCAATGCCATAGCCCTGCACCGTCCCCGGCTGGAGCGTGCCGGCGCCCGTCATTGCCCAGGCATTCTCATCCGTGAGGTTCCGGCCCCACACTTCAAGCGTCCATGATTCCGACTGGCTGCCCAGACCGACCCGGCCATTGAACGTGGCATAGGCCTCCTGCTCATGGGTCGGACCGACAGACGCCGAGAAGCTTACATTGGACTTCGATTGCCAGCGCGCATCAAGATACGCAAAACTGCGCAATGAGGTGCCGGGAAGGTCACGGTCGTAATTCGCCGAGCTGACCAGAGTCCATTTCGGCGCGTTGAAATTGCCGCGGTCCTCCAGATAGGACAGGGAGGTCGGGAAGGCCTCCTCCCCGAAATCCGCATCCTGATAGGTCGCGGCGAAATTCATGGACAGGTTTTCAGTCGGGCTGAACGCCGTTTCAACCTCAACACCCTGGCTGGTCAGCTGCGGCAGGTTTGCCACGACACGCTGGGTCTCGCCACTGGCTGAAGCCTGCACATAGCTGAACTGGTAGTCCGTCAGCTCCGTATAGAACAGCGCGAGATTTGCACGCACCAGGCCGTCCAGGAACACGCCTTTCAGGCCAAGTTCATATGCATCGGCAAATTCTGGATCAAACTCCAGCTGGTCACCGCTCGGATTCGGAATGATCAGACCGCCCCGGTCAAACTGATACCCGCCGGATTTATAGCCCCGGCTATAGGATGCATACGTGCTCAAATCCCGATTGACGCGGTACAGCGCCGACAGGACCCCGGAAAACTCCTCTTCAGACCGGTTGTCGGTGTAACGGCCATCCCGGCGAGTGTCGAAATTTGGAATGCAGACCAGGCCGCGCAATCCGGCCGGTGTGGTTGAGAGCCCGTCACCGCCCGAGGCAATGGCCGCTTCGCAAGCCGGATTGTCCGAGGTCAGATCGGCATCAAGGGATTTCTCGTCCACGGTGAACCGCAAGCCGCCGGTCAGGGAGAGTTTCTCGCTCACCTGGTAGGTGTTGTGCGTGAACAGCGCCACGCTTTCACCATCCTGTTTGAACACGTCATATGCGCCGCCGCCTTCCGGGAACACACTGCCGGCAGGCAGGCCCGTGACCGCCGAAAACAATGTGTCGGACCCGACAAGCAGGCCCAGCCAGGTTTCGAGATCTGCGCCGAACGTGTAGCTGTCCCGGCTTTCAATCTTGTCATTGGCGTAGAAAACTCCCACCAGATAGTCGAGATCCCCGGCCACCCCCTGATAGCGTACTTCCTGGCTGAAACTTTCAAACACTTCGCCATCGCGGTCATCGTACAAGAGGTCTACAGGTCCGGCGTCCGGGTCGAAGGAACGATCCGCATCGAATTTTCGCCAGGCCGTGATTGATGTCAGCGTGCCCGGGCCGACCTCCCAATTCACTTCCGCTGAAATCCCGCGATCCAGAACCGTCTGACCCCAGTCACGACCATCAGTCGGCGTCGTGTAATAATCCTTGATGTCTTCCTGCGCCGTCGGGACGGGCCCGAACTGGCCCAACAGGGTTTCAGCTGCGGGCGTGATGCTGCGATAGACCAGGAAGTTGCTGCCATCCTCGGACTTGTCGGTATAGTCTGCTATCAGACGAACATCGACCGTATCGCTGGCTTCCCAGTATAGCTGACCACGCGCCTGCACTCGTTCCCGCGCGCCGAACGCCTCGCCCGTGAATTCACTCTCGGTATAGCCGTCCCGGTCCATTGTCATGATATCGAGCCGTCCCCCGAGCGTGTCGGTCAATGGCCCCTCAATCGTACCGTCAAATCGCGTAAGCCCCAAGTTTCCGGCTGTGACAGCCGCGCTTCCTTCGAACACGTCAGACGGCTTGGCGGTCACGACGTTGAGAACACCTGCAGTTGTGTTCTTTCCGAACAGTGTGCCTTGCGGTCCACGCAGAAGCTCAACACGTTCCACGCCCGGCATGTCGTTCAGGGCGAGATTGGACCGGCTTCGATAGACGCCGTCGACATAGACTCCTGTGGCCGATTCAAGGCCCGGATTCGATCCACTTGTTCCTATACCGCGTACACGGATCACAGCCCCGTAGGATTCGCCGATCGTATTCGTGATGTCCAGGCTTGGCGCGATGCTGGTAAGCTGCTTGACATCCGAAATACCGGACCGCTCCATCTGCTCGGCGCCGATATTGGACACAGCGACCGGAACATCCAGAATGTCCTGTGTCCGGCGCGTTGCCGTGACGGTCACAGCGCCCAGTCGCCGCGCCTCATCAGGCGCCTGCGAAGAGTCTGGGGCCGTTTCGACCTGCCCGCTTTCCGATACCTGCGCCTGCGCCAGACCCGCCGGCACCAGCAATGCTCCTGCACACACACTTGTCAGCAATACTCTCATAGCACTTCCTCCTTTGGCGTCTCCAGGACGCTCGTTGTTTGAGTTTTTGTCAGGGGTGGTTACAGCGCATCCAGAAGCGCGTTGCGTTTCACCTTGCCCGTATCGGTCAGCGGCATCTGGGCAATGAAGCGGATTTCCGGCACCTTGTAGCTGGCCATGTTCTCGCGGCACCAGGCTGACAAGTCTTCCGCCGTGACGGGCCCGGGGGCGTCGTCATCGATCTGCACGAAGGCGACCGGAACCTGGCCCTTGCGGTCATCGGGACGCCCCACCACACCGCATACGGCAACGGCGGGATGGCGGCTGATCGAGATTTCCAGTTCTGTCGGGAACACGCTCATGCCATTGACCTTCAGCATTTCCTTGCGGCGTCCACGGAAATAGATGCCGCCCCGCTCATCGATCACGCCGGTGTCGCCGGTATGCAGCCATCCATCGCGTATGGGGCTGTCATCTGCTTGCCCGCGCACGCCCCAATAGCCTTTCATGAGCGACGGGGTGCGCATCAGGATCTCGCCCGGCTCGCCATGTGCGACCGGCCGTCCGGTCTCCGGGTCCACGATGATGAATTCAGCGCCCGGGCATGGAAGCCCCACAAAGAGTGGCTCCCCGGTGATGTCGGCATCATCGGCCTGCAAACCCGTCGTGAATGTATCCAGCGTGTTTGTCTCGGTCATGCCGAATGAGGATTCCCGGAGCACGGCACCCGTCAGCGCCTTCCAGCGCCGGCGATAGTCCGGGTTCAGAATTTTCACAAACGACGTGACGACCGTCTCCCGCAGGGAACGCAGATCGAACTCCCCGACATCGGGATGATCCATGATTTCAACAGCGCCATCGGTCAGCGCGCCCATGCCGGTCACTCCGGCCCGGTCAATCGCCGCCATGACCGCGGATGCATCCCATCTGGAGAGCAGGACAAGCCGGCAGCCCGAAACGAGGGGCAACAGGATTCCGGCCACCTCACCGGCAATCCAGAATTGGGGAAGATAGGAAAGAACGACATCCGTTTCCGAGGCAGGCAGGCAGAATGTCGCCGCGCACGCTCCCGTGTAAATCATGTCACCATGTGTGTGCAGGCACCCTTTCGGCAGCCCGGTCGTGCCCCCGGTATAATTGATCGCGGCGATCTGGTTCCACGACACCTCGGCCATTGCCGACTCATCGACGGGGGTCGAGATGGCGGAGGAGAATGGAATCACTCCGTGAACATCGACGGGCTCATCAAGCGCGCCGGCCGGGACGGGATACGCCGGATCGGCTGGAAGGAATTCGCGCAATGCGGTACTGACAATTGTCAGGGCGTTGTCGCGATCGACCTCTTTCACAAGCGGGGCGAGCTTGTCCAGCGCCACAACCAGGCTGGCACCGGAATCCTCGAGATAATGCGATAGCTCCCGCCCCGTGACCATGGGATTGACGGGGACGAGTATCGCGCCCCGCTTCAGAATGCCGAAGAAGGTGATGGAGAATTGCGGGCAATTCGGCATGAACACGGCGACCCGATCCCCCGGGCCCACATCCCGCGTCGCAAGAAAGGAGGCGAAGGCGTCGGACAGGCGATCGAGGTCGGCCCAGCTGACAGGGTATCCATAGAAATCGATTGCGGCTTCATCGCCCTTGCGGTCTGACCAGGCTCGCAGATAATCCGGGACGCAAATCTGACCGAACGGATATACCGGGTCCCGCGGCATGTCTTCCGGCCACGCCGCCGCGATACGTTGTTTCAGATCCGCGAGATATGCCTCTCGATCCGTCTCGACCGACGCATCCATGATGCCTCCAATTCCATCCACTTTGACGAACAATTTTTATTATTTTGAAGGACAATTTCAGCCCGATGTGCATATTGTCAATCAAAATATCGGTATTTTGAGGCTTTTCGAATTCAATTGATTTTTTTGTTCAACAATTCTACACATTGTTCTGCAAAATGGTACAATTTGGCGACGCGCCGAGATCAACACGGGACAATCCAAGAGCATGACCAAGCCCCCCGCCTCCGCCGCCCGCTCGGTGCCGGAATCAATCGCCGCCACCCTGGCCAGCGAAATCGCTGCCGAACACCTGAAGCCCGGCGAGCGGCTGACCGAAATGAAGCTCGCCACCCGGTTCGAAGCCAGTCGGGGATCCGTACGCGATGCGCTGCGCTTGCTGGAACAACGCAATTTGATTGAAATGAATCCCAATCGCGGCGCGGTCGTGATCGGTATTCCGCTGGAAATCATCGCCGATAATTTTGCTGTCACATCCACACTCATCGGACTGGCCTGCCGCTATGTCATACAGCAGGCGCGACCGGACATCATTCATGAGGTGGAGGCCCGCCACGATGAGATTGTGCGATTGGCGAAGTCAGGGTTCACCCCTCCGATCGAGTTTGCCTCCGCATTGGGACGTTTTTTCTCGATCATGATCACATCCAGCGGCAACCGGACAGCGCGCGGCATGATCTCCACGATCCTGACCGAGGCATCCTGGGAGGCGATGTGGGAAATCCCCTGCGACCATCTTACCCTCGACCGTCAGCGCGAGGTTGCCCGAATGGTGCAGGCGGTATGGAACAGAATTGAAAATCGCGACAGCGATGGCGCAGAGCGGGAAATCCGCCTGTTTCATGAGAGCCATCGCGACGCCGTCCTGAAACAATTATCCATTCGTCGCAAACAGTCGATCGACCCGGCAAGACTGGTCACATTTGCGCAGGCGGACGCGCAAACCGGTCAGACACCCGACCTCGAAAGCCGTCTGGACCGCCTTGAGCAGCTTGTCTCACGCCTGTCGCAGCCGACCGCCTGAGCCGGTCAGGCCGGTCGCGCATCCGCGCCGTACAGATCGGCATAGTCAGCGTCATACGCCGCATAGGTCTCCTTGAGCGTGGCCTGATTGAGCAACATGCTGGCCACCAGCTTGTTGTCCGATGCCCGGAAAGCCCGCGATTTGACCCAGAAGCTTTCCGTGCGCCGGCTCCCGCTCAATGCCACCAATTCGCGCTCGACCTCATAGGCTTCGTCAACGAACAACGGTCCATCCATCAGCCGGATTTCCTGGTCGGCAAACAGACCGACCACGGGCTCGCGCACGGGAAAATGCCCTGTTCGGGCCGTGTACTGCAGAAGTACGCTCAACATTTCAAATGGGATGATGGCCCTTCCCCACGGCGTGCCATCGCCCTGATACCATGGAGACGGCTCTGTAATCACCTTCAGTTTCTGCTCCAGGGAGAACGGATACAAGTCTCCCATATGCTGATCGAATGCCATACTCACGGGCACACGGCCGGTGGTCATCCCCACTTTCAGGTCTGCCATGATGACCGGGCGTTCGAGAGGGGCAAGAGACTGAAGCCGGGTTTCCAGGGCAGTTGCGACCGGCCCTTCGCCAATGGATGCCGATCCTCGGAGGACTTCTACCCCATCCTCCTTCTCGGCCCAAATTTCGGCATGGTTTCCGTCCGGCGCCCGCTTCAGACAGGCCCGGATCCTTTCGCCTTCGAAGGCCGGATTGCGGTAATGAACAGACAAGCATCCCTGCGCCAGGAATCTATCCCCCCAAGCAGCATGGCCGAGCGGCGAGAACTGGCTGAAATGGGTCGGCCCTTCGATGGACCCGCCTTGGAAGCCAAGCTTCTGCGCCGTGGCATCATCATGAATGGAGGCATGATCATCATAGGTCTGATCGCCAAGCATTTGTCGCGGCGATCGCCAGGGTCCCATGAGCACACCATCAACCTCGGTGATGTCTGCAGAAAATGGCGTCTTGTCGGTCACAAGCTTGATCCTCCCTATCAGTCGATTGATCGACATATTTCCAATATTGTTTGACAATCTGTTCGTCACGCCCTCAAGTGTCAACAATAATTAAACTTGCCCGTCATCAGATTGATCGGTGCGCATGACAAGCATCCCGAGATTGTCCTGCAATTTTCTGGTCTTTGCCATGAGCACAGAATGTCGAGCAGGTGACGCCAGACAGACGGCTCCAATGAAGAGCCTTGCGGAGGATCCACCATGCCACCCGTCGAACACGTTCCCGCTCCCCCGAAACCCGGATTTCGGGCCTGGTGGACCGTCGGATTGCTCTGCGGTCTCTATATCATCTCCTACATCGACCGGATCATTCCCAGCCTCCTGGTTGGACCGTTGAAGCAGGATTTCAATGTCAATGACTTCGAAATCGGCTTGCTGTTTGGTGGCGCCTTCGCGATATTCTACGGATTGCTCGGACTGCCTCTGGCGCGCGTCGCAGACACCCGCAATCGCAAGCACCTTGTTCTCGCAGGCGTTGCCCTGTGGGGATTGTGCACAACGTTTTCCGGAATCGCGACCTCCTACGGTATTCTCGTCAGCCTACGGATTGGACTTGCGATCGGTGAAGCTGCCCTGTCCCCGGCAGCCTATTCGATGATCGGGGACATGTTCCCGCCCGAACGCCGCGCCTTGCCAGCCGGCATCTATGCAGCTGCCGGCAGTATGGGCGGATATGGATCCTACATTGTCGGCGCAGCGGTCATCACAGCCCTGTCATCGGGCGGACTGGCAGATCTTCCGCTTCTTGCAGGCTTCAAGCTCTGGCAGCTGGTCTTTTTTACGGTGGGCGTGCCGGGACTGCTGCTATGTGCGGTATTCTTCCTCACAACCCGGGAGCCGGGGCGCCATTCAGCCGAGACGTCGACCACGCAGCCACTCGCTGAAGTGATCGCATATTTCCGGCATCGATGGCGGTTGTATCTTGGTCTGTTTCTGGGCGCCGGCGGGGTCAATCTGATCGTGTTCGCGTACGGCGCATGGGCACCTGAGCTTTTCAGGCGCACCTATGGCTGGACCATCAGCCAGGCCGGGTTTGCCTTCGGGGCGACCGGCATCATCGCAGCCGCCGCAGGCACAATATCCTTCACCATGCTGGCAGAATTCCTTCGAAAGCGAGGACGGCGCGATGGGCTCGTGCTTGCCGCGCTGCTGGCCTCATTGACTGGCTGCACAGCGGCCATTGCCGCGCCGCTGGCGCCTGAGGCGTCGCAGGCGCTTGTCGGCATTGCCATCATGATCTTCGCCCTGTCTGGCTGCAGCAATCTGGCCGTCGTGTCGGTCCAGTTCATCGCGCCTGGCGAGATACGGGCGACGGCCATTGCGCTCCTCTTCATGTGCACGACCATGATTGGTCTCGGGTTCGGACCACCCGTTGTCGCCATGCTCTCCGAAGGCGTGTTCTCCGGAACCGGCGGACTGGCACCCGCCCTCTCCCTGCTCGCCGGCATGACGCTGCCTCTGTCTGCCAGCCTGGTCATGTGGTCACGCCAGCCTTACATCCAGCAGGTTTCCAAGACTGCGTGATAGTATGCGACTGTCACATGCTGCCGCCAGCATCTTGTGCCTAGGCGCTGGCTCTCAAACCAGTCTCGCAGACACTGGCAGCGTTGAGATTCCGGCGTAAGCGCGCCGGTCTGTCCGGCCCGGCTCGTTTCGCCCGACCCGATCCTGGGTCTCCCAATATCTCGGGAAATGCTGCAAGTGCAGCGTTCAGCATCATCGACGGGCTGGGACTGCAATTTTTCAGTGATTCATTGGTTCGAACGCAACTCAGCGTGAAACACTCCCCTGCATCACCAAGTGATCTCCTCATGGACAATTTCCGGAGCCCGTATTTCTCCCCCTGTCAAACGACGAACGAAGAGCACCCCAAGCTTGTCATTTGCCTTGAAGTCCCCCACTGGCATCTGCCCGTCATACGCCCAGGCCAGACCGCCGCCCAGACCCGTTGCCGTCCAGAGATGAACATTTGTCTCGAACAGCTCCGGATACAGACGTTTGGCCACTGCGAAACTCGCCCTGCCCTTCCAGCCCCACAGATACGCCTCATCTCGCGACATCGAAGCTTCCACTTCGCTCATATCCTCTTCCCGGCGATGGTGGTATGGAACAAACTGGTCAAGCTCCGCCGCCGTCGGCAGGCGCCAGTCCGTATACCCTGCCGCATCAATTACGCACTTACCTTTCCTGTAGCCATGCTCGAACGCCGAGGCGGCCCGCTTTCCGTTACCCATATAGGCCATGCTGTTGCCGACATTGTATCCAACGGCTATGCCCACCCCGAAGAGTTCGGCTGCATCGCTCCACCTCATGCGGATAGGTTCGCCAGCGAACCCGCCGCCTGTCCAAACCATGCCCCAGGGGGCACGCAGCCACATGAGACCACTGTCAGCATGAGACACGGTGCCATCATCATTGTCGATGTAATCACCCAATGGCGTCTTGATCCGCCGGGCCACCATGTCCTTGATATGCTTATATTCTACCGCCTTGCCAAAATGCGTGACCTTGGCCGACTTTGCCTCCTGCAGTGTTGGGGGTTCGGGCAATCGGGATGCCGGCCGCGCCGCTCCTCCGGCCTTATATACCACAGGCGCATACGACGTGTCCTGTGGTCCGGCTTTCAGCAGGTCGAGACAGGCAATTACGCGATCCGGATCTGACACCTTCGCCCACACGAGCCGGCTGCGGTCATCGCCAGTCCAGAAAGCAATCGTTCCATAGTTGAGGAGACGTCCGGCAATAGACTGTCCCATATCGGTCTGGACCTTGTCCGTCAGCGGAAATTCCCGCTTCACACGGGAAATGAAGCCGGCGAGCAGGCGAAGCTTTCGCCCGTTCTCGATCTCATAGGCGTGGGTATAGCGGTGATAGACCACTCCCGCGATGATCGGCACCAGTACTACAGCAAGCCCTAAGCCTGAAAGCTCTGCAGGACTACCGAGGCGCTGTGCCAGTCTGTCGAACAGTTCGCGCTTCGCGAACCAAAGGCAGGTCACGACAACAGCTGCGAGGCCGCTCCGCCAATAACTGGTCCATGCTGGGCGCGTTCGAAGAATTGTCTGTCCCTTGCGGGATAGGTGTTTGAACTGACCTGGCTGCACGTTGTGATGTCCCCTTCACACGAGAAAATTCAGACGCTGTGTGGCGTTACGTCCTCACGCTTTCCTGTATCGGCGGATAGGCCGGATGACGCAACTGACCAAGCGGGTCATGTCGGCCGCACGAATGCGATGGTCACTTTCAGTCCCGGAGTCGTGTTAGCGAGCGTCAGCCGTGCCCCATGGCGGATCGCAACCGCCTGGACATGCCTCAGCCCGAAACCATGGCTGCCAGGGCCAGCCTTCCGGCCTGCGCCGGCGAGTTCGGCAATACTGGTCGTCACAACGCCCGGTCCCTCATCCTGAACCGTCACGGTGAAATATCGGTCCGTCGCGGCCAGCACCAGCAAAACCGCCGATCCTTCCGGGGCAAATTTTGCGGCATTTGACAGAAGGTTCGTAATCGCACTGGCGAGCAGGGGCGCCGATGCGAGGATTTCCATACGGTCGTTCAGGGGCAGCTTCAGCTCGAAACGAATGTTCCGGTCTTCGAATGTATCGGCATAGAGCGCGGCCACCGATGCGGTTGTTTCCGAGAGCGAAACAGGCTGCATGGTGTAGCCGGGTGTCGCCTCGATCTTCGCCAGTTCCAGAATATGCGAGACGAGGTCCAGCAATTGTTCGGCATCCTGTGCCGCGCCCGTGTCGCCAGCAGCGAGGAACCGGTCCCGCATGATCGAGACGCCATGGTTCAACTCGTGCGCTGCGACCTGGCTGTAGGAATCCAACCCCCGCATCAGGCGCGCCACTTCCGCCAGCGCCTCGTTCACGTTTGCGCCGAGGGTCGACAACGCGTCTCCCTCAGGCGTGAGAAAACCGGACCCGACCCGCGCGGCGACCTCGCCGGTGCGGACACGGTCGAATACGCGGTTGAGCGCCTGGACACGGCGCTGGTAGCGGCGGTGCAGCAAGGCAAAAAGAAACGTGCTGACCATGCCAAGACACAGGACAGCCCCCACAAGGACCGGCACGTAATTCCGGATCAGTGCCTGCCGCGCCGTCAGCCGGCGACCGACGAGCAGAAAAAATCCCGCATCAACGGCCTCTACCCGCGCGAGGATGTTCCCGGCGCCGAGGCCAAGCTCGGTGGCATCCGTTTCAATCCACCTCTCTTCCAGGCGCGTCTCAGAGGGCCAGGACGTTGCATTTCCGACTATGACGCTTTGGTCGGACCGGACCAGAAGGTAGACGGACTGTGCATCCCCTCCGCCATCCTCGAACAGGCGCTGGCCCAGCGAGGCGGTGAGGCTGGCCACGGGCGGCAGGACGTCCCGGTCTTGCGTCCGCTCCGTCAGCAGGGCGATGTCTCGGCGTATTTCTTCGCGGAGTGTCCGGTCGACCGCGCCATCAATCGCCGCTATTGCTGCGAAACCGGCAATCATGGCAACGCCAAGTGTCACGACCAGATTGATCAGAAGGGATATCTGGAATGGGGATCGAAAACTCCGAATCAAATCTCATCGCCTCATTTTTCCGGCTTTCATCTGTCTCGCTAATCCGTACCGGCAGCGCCCCCATGTGTCACATAACCCCTTGGGTTGGCACCTATTCGCTCGCGAGGGCCGCGCCGACGCTCCGCGCATCGCCGCTGACAAAGACAACGACGCTTACGCGGGACTCGCTCCGATTGGTGATGACAAGATCGATCTCCGTATGCGTGCCCACCGGCACGAAACAGGCAAGGCGCCCACCATCGGAGACCGTCTCGCATCCTTCAGCGGTCATCCCGCCGGATGCCGCCACAGGCAACACCAAAAGCGCCAGATCCGGTACAAAACCGGCGAACTCCCGTGACGGTTCGACAAATATGGTTGTTCCAGCCTCCCTGACGACAGGCAGGCGCAGTTCTTCAGTCATGCCGGCCGACAGAACGATGTCCATCTCCATTCCGACCGTAACATCCACCTTGCGCAAGGACTTGACCATCCGGTTACCGAATAGCCCGGAAAACACGCCCTGCCCGTCTGGATTTTCCATCGCGAACATGCGTTCGATCCGTGAGAGGGCCTCGGCATCATCTGCCGCCATCTGCCGGGTTTCGTCCATCATGATCCGGGTCGATGCAAGCAATGCGTCGCGCTTGCGGGAGTGCAGCCGGCTGGATATGTCCAAGGCCGCCAGCACAGTCATGCGGTCGCGAACCGCTTCGGCCATTCCCACCGCATCGCTTTCGCCGCGGCGGGCGCGGTAAGCTTCCTCGGCGCGGAACAGTGACGAAGCGACAGAAGAATCAACTGGCGTATTCGCCATGTCCAGCGTTGGCGTGACAGCACATCCCGCCAGAAAAAGGCAGAGCATTGCCATCGCGCTGAAATCCCTGAACACCTGCATGCTTCTGCAAACCTCGTTTGTTAGGTGGAGAAACTCAATCGCAGTGCTAGCTAAAAGTGGCAATCCCATAGAGGCGGGAAAACATGGATACACGCAATCACGTGCTCGTTGTGGAAGATGATGCCGACATCGCAGATCTCGTGGTGCACGCGGCCAGCCAGCTCGGATATCACGTCACCACAGCTGACACGGTCAATGGCGCCAAGCGCCGAACATCCGAGCAGATGCCCGACATCGTGATCCTGGACCGCATGCTGGCAGATGGCAGCGAAGGCCTCGATTATCTCGCCTGGCTGAATGCGCTGGAAGGCCCGCGCCCCGGAATCCTCGTCACCAGCCGCCTGACCAGCGTCAGCGATCATGTTGCGGGACTCGAAGCCGGTGCCGACGATTATATCGACAAGCCCTTCCATCCCGAAGAATTGCGGGCGCGCCTGCGCGCGGTTGCGCGCCGCGCATCATCGAGCCGGGTGCCGAACAGCGTGCTCTTTTTCGACACGCTTGAGCTCCGACAGTTGAGCGCGACGGCGCTGGTTGGCGATACAAAGCTGGATTTACGCCCGCAAAGCTTTGCGCTTCTGAATGCCATCGCGACGCGGCAGGGCGAATGGGTCAGCCGGAAGGCGCTGTGGCGCGAGGTCTGGACCGACTATCCGAACCTGCCGCCGCAGGATACCGTCATCAACACGGCCATCAGCAGGCTGCGCCGCGTCCTGTCCTCGGTTGACGGCGCCCCCGGCCTCCTCAGCGAGGATCTCGGCTATCGTCTGGTGCCTGGCTCACAGGCTTAGCGCGCCACATGCCCCGAATGACTGAAGGCATCTCATTAGTTACTGTGGAGACAGCATATGAGCGATGACATCATCGGAATATTCAAGCAATCACGCCCTCTTCAGGTCGGTCTTGCCCTTGCTATTGCATACATCGTGCTGACTTGGGGATTGTATCAGAGCTGGCTGGGTTCGGTCGAATCCTTCCTTGACGGCGCGATGAGCGGGCTCTCACGCAATGATCCTGACCGTACACGGCGCATTATTGATGCAACCGGCAACGCGCCGGAATGGCCGTTCATCCTGAAGATTCTGGCTTATCCGATTCCGGGGCCCGCCACCATCGAGAATGGCGGCGTGATGCCCGTCTGGGCGGTCGCACTACAGGGGATCTGGCTGGGCATTGTTGGCTGGTCGAGCTTCAGCCGGACGAATGGCAGGCTGCTCGTCCTTTCCGCATTTCCCTTTGCGGTCCTCGTGCTGATAAGCGGAAATGTATTTGCCAGCCTGTTTCTGGGCGCACTCGGCCCGATCATCGTGAGCCTTGTCTGGTGGATAGTCAGCCCCTTCGCCAAGCCTGTATAGGCAAGCGCGCCAGACCGCGCGGGGGGCATGTTTCAGTCCCCGTCATATGCGGCGCCCCGGTACGGAATGTAACAATCGGACTCAACCGTCACGAAGTATCGCGGGCGATCCGGATCAAACACCAACGCAGTCAATCCGCCACCATGCACGGCGCCGGTATCGATCCCCGTTGCGTGGGGGAATTCCGTCGGCCCGTCCGGAAAGGGTTGGTGCCCGAAGACAACATGGCCGAATCGCCCGTCATAGACCTCAGCCCAGAACGGGTCTCCTTCGGCCTGCTTGCCGAATGCGAGAAATTCCCCGGTGTCCGCATCAAGGTGCCGCGTGCGCAGGATTTTCTGAAGCCGCTTTGCTTCATGGCCGACGAGCATGGATGCGGCTTCGAGAGAAGCCGGAAACTCCTGCATCGTTCCGGGGATGCCACCATGGACGATCAGCACGCCATAGGCCGCGCAGCGGTGGAATGGCACGGACCAGTCCAGGAACGCCTGACCGCGATCGTCCAATTGTGACCTCAGGTCCGCAAGTTCGGGCGCGCGCTCGGCCTGTGCCTTTGCCACGGCAGGACGCACAACGAGGTTGCGAAGATAGCGGCGCATGCGGTCTTCATGGTTTCCCTCGACGAGCACCACTTCGCAGCCCGCGCTGCGACGAAGGTCTTCGACATATGAAACCACGCCTGCCGGGTCCGGCCCCTTGTCGATCAGGTCGCCAACAAAGACGACCTTGTCGGAAGGCTGAAGATCCAGCTCGCGGACAAGCAAACGCAGGGGCGTGAGCATCCCGTGTACATCGCCAATGATGCATAAGCGGCTCATTCCCTAGCCTCACCCACATTCCAAACAGACCCGGCAATCCCGCAGCTCAACTGCCGGCACCCTTCACCTTTTCGAGCAGCTCGCCAAGCCTGACCTTTGATCTGACGTATGCACCCTTGCCGCGCGGCCCCTTGTAGGAAAGCCAATGCGGCTGCATCAGACTGAACAGTTCCTCGACAATCACCTGACTGCCTGCCGGCCAATCCGCTACTGGAACATCCTCGAGCATGTAAGCTGCCTTCGCCGCCATGAACGTGTCGGCAGCGCGAAGTCCCCAAGCCATGAAATCACGCCGGTCCTGAGAATTTCTGAGAATATGCACCCGGTCGGATATGACTACATCAAGAATTGCCTTCTGCGTCTTCGTGTACTCCTGCGTTCGCGAAAGCGGCCCGGAAAGCTTCTCGGGAGGCAAACAGCTTCGCGCCCATGCGATAAAGCGCTGGCATTGCTTATCGCTCATGTTCAGGAGCCAGTAGCGAGCGTTGGATAGCGCGAGCTCAGGATAGTGCTTCGAGGCGAAACTCATATAAAGGTCGAATTCGTCCGCGCCATAAAACCAGCCGGCAATGGATATGAGATAAACGAAATCCGCGCGGGATTTGTCGTCCAGTGCATCCTCGATTGCCTTCCGGTACCTTTCTTCCTGGAAAAGGCCGGACAGCGCCTGAATGGACTGACGCAACCATGGGAGATGATCCGGACCTTCGCCCTCTTGCTCATAGTCGAAGAAGCCTTCGATAATGTCGAACACATAAAAGAGGTCATCGAGATCGAGATCCGTCTCCGCTATGCGGCCAACAAGGACAGAAAACGCTCTCAGCGCCTCGTCATAATGGTCATCCTGCTTCCAGAAGAGAGTCTGAGCGGCATCGGCATAGAAGAGCAGGAGGTTGTAGACGACATCCCTGCCCGGATACTCTGCAGCGAGCCGTTCACAGAAGTCTTCTTTATACAGATCGTCCAGATAGATGCGAAGATCGTATTCGAACCCGGCGCCCGGCGTGCCCGAACTGAAAAACCGAGTGGCGAATGGATGGGATGATTGCCCGGAAGACATTCTGACAGGCGTCCTTTTTACTTGTCGTGGCTCTCTAGATTGGCGAACACCCCGGGGCGTCGAAATCGCCCTCGGACTGTTCCGGTTCCGGATCGCGCTGAGGCTTCCTGTAGCAGACAAAAGGGCAGATAAGGACGGGCTGGCCCTCATACTCCCTGTCACAACATGTGCGCACCTTCGACTCCCATGCGGCGGGCTCCTCCGATGAGGACGCTGTCGCACAGGCTGAAAGGCCAAGCAGCACCGGAAAAAGTATGCGCCGGTAATGTGAATCAGCTTTCATTCAGAATGCACGCCTTCTCGGCAATACGAGGGAACACGAAGCCTGACTATTGGCTAAATAGGCAAGCCGCATGAAACCCTCCCAGCCCCTTTTCACTGGCTTCTGACCCAAAATCGCCCAGCATCACTGTCCGAACAGCGCCGTTTTGCCTGATGTCCGCGTAGATCTTGATAGTCTTTGAGTGCATCGCATCTTCTAGTGAGAGAAAACTGATCCCCATTCTGGTCAACGCTTCTACGGATGTTCCAAAAAGTTCGGCCTGACGCCGCGTTCGCTCCAGCAACGCCGGATCCTGAATATATTTATTATCGAGTTTTGATGGGATCATATCTGCGAATATGATCCGCAGTGTGTTGGTATACCGAGTATTGTCGATGACTTCTAACGCGGCGTGGTGGGTAATGGTGCCGCGCTCCGTTTCTATTCGGACTGGCACATGATTGTTTCGCATAACCCAAGCGGCATTTGTTCCCGGAGAAGCCGCGTGGGTGATTGTCACGTAAATCGACTGATAGCCCGATAGGTTGTGGCAAAGCATCTTGCTCTTGAAAAGAAGCCCACGGTCACGGAAGCGTCGATCAACACCAAAGTACTTTCCGCTCACGCCTTCCAATGTCCCCCAACGCTCTCTGTCAATTAGAGCATTGATATCGTAGGCTTCGCGGTGCAAGTCGGACAGCTCTTGCTGCAATACGGCATATTGTTCGGCAGTTGAAACATTTGTCTCTTTAGGTGCCGCGTCATTTTGAGAGGCTTGTCGTGCAGCTCGCGCTTCAGCCAACTCTACCGCTTCGTTTCTCGCCTCAGCCGCAAGTTCCTCGGTTCGCGCCGTACGCAGGACGTCGCCAGCGCGAGCGGCCTCGAATAGCTGAGCTCGTTCGTCCTTTGCATGAGCTTTTATTTTATATTCGTCGCACTCAAGTTCGCTGTGGCCCTTCGCTTCCGTTGCCTCGGCAAGGACCAGCATGGCTATCCCGGCTTTTCTCGTGAAGGCGTGTCCGGAGGCGCGCATCGAAGCGAACTGCGAAAACTCATCATGCAAGCCCTTTCCTTGTTGAAGGAGAGTGGAGCAAATGCCGAAGACATCATTGGAGACAAAACTGGCAAACAGCAATTGGCCCGCCTGCCCCTCTTGTTCTGCAACAGACACGAACATGGTTGTGTCGCCATCTTCAAAAACCGATTTGGAGAAATTTCGATTTGCCTGCCAGTCTTCGTGCGGTTCTTTGTATGTCGCCATTCGGTCAATCGGTACCAGTCCTATATTGAACACGCGAAACTTTTGCTCAAACGAGTTTGGTTCAGCATCCCGGAAGACGGGCCGATATTGGTTTTCAGAATTGATTTCGTAAATTCCGAGCGGCCCGAATTCATCACTTATCGATACAAGTTCGCTCTTAACCGGGATAAAATAATCCTCGGCCATGTAAATTCTGTCTTCCGATTGCCAGCAGCCCGCGAGCGCGAACGCAGAAATCAGTAATATCACTCGGCTCATAATCATGATCTGATCAATCTTGTCTTTGGTGTTTCCAAGATATTCTCCCACATCGCCCGAAAGAGGCGGTGAAAAATGCGGCGCTTGAACTCGTAGATCTATCAAACCAATGCCTTGGCCCACATTGATTCTGGCATTGCAATTCCAGTAATCGGTGAGCGTATCGTCTTCGGCATTTTGACGCTTAATAGACGTGCGGCCTCATCTTTCTTTCGAAAAAAACTACTATTCTTCCGATAACTTACTCACAAATATACTTGGAACTGGTTTCTTGCTCTCGCATGCTTCCTCATCGACGCAAGACAATGCCTTTGCGAGCAATCTATAGTCAGGGGTGAAACATCCCGTCGCAAAATTGTTGAACCATACCTCGTACTGCTCGGCTGGCGAGACCGCTCTAGGCGGCGCAACATCGGAGATTTCCGTCTCGCGCCCTGCCGGCCGATGAGCGCACGATGAGATGACCATCGGCACCAATAGAAACGCAATAACGGCTTCGTATATGTTCCAACTGGGTATCATTCCGTTCCATTTCGTTGCGTCCGCTAAGCCTCTAAGCTTTCTCCAAATTGACCATCTGAACAACTAACCATTCGGGTTACACGCCTGCGTGAGAGCCTCACAGTTCATCCTGCCTCCCACACCAATCGCTTCAGAAGCTCACCGGCGCCCCAGCCGGCGGCTGACATCTCCGTAATAGGTGATCATGCCCTGCTCCAGTTTCCTGACGGCGGGGCTGTCACAGCCATGCTGTTTCATCGCGCCATCAAGACCGTCGACCAGCCCATTGGTTTTGCGGTAATTCAGCAGCCAATCCATGAAACGGGCGTCCGTCGTTCGGGGATCAGAGCGCCACAGGGTCTGGAAATAGCCCGCAAGAGAGGCCGGCACCTTGTACTGATCTCGCGTCGTCCAATTGGTAACATGCGAGATCTCCTGACCAAATTCATCTCGCGTTACCGTCGACTGGCTTTTTGTCACTTCGAACACCGGATCGCTGGCTTTCAGGCATTTCGGCCAGGCATCCTGATAATTCAGGAGATAAGCGCCAAACACGCCATGAATCGCAGACAGATTGGCCAGTTCCTTGTCCATGGCCGGCCCAGCCGCCGGGTTGAGCATCGACAGACTAGCCCCGGCGAGCGCGATCATCGGGCGATAGCCGCGCGTATAGTGGGCATCCAGTTCCCGCAAACGCGCAAAATCCTGATTGACCAGCGCATTGAGATAATCCCCGCCTTCCAGCCCCCGGAACGGGGCCTCATCAGCGAGGCGCTTGTCGAGGGTTGTGGCAATCTTTCGGACCCCCTTCTGGGCCAGATCATCGTTGAAGAAATAACGCCGCTCAAACCCGGTCAGCGCGTCAGCTCCTGAGAGACCATCAAGCTCTGCCTGCAACGGCTTTGCCAGGCGCTTCTGTAGCTGCTGGCGGGTACCCGTCACATCCGCCCAGCTATCCGTGAGTTTTCCAATCTCCAGAAGGTCGCCGTAGAGCATGTCCATATCCCCGGCGAATGTGACCTGCGTCGCCAGCTGTTCGAGTGACCGGTCATTCCTGTCAGTGCGCCGGGCTGCGGCCTGTTCGAGGGCATCGGCGAAGTCCTTTGCCATGTCGGTCACGCGGGCCTCGAACCGCTTGCCGATCCTGCGGCACGTGGCGGGCTTGCTCAGAGGGCACAGATCGGCGGTTCCGGCCTGCACAGCCCAGGCCAGCATGTATTCTGCTTCGCTGACATTGTTTGCGTCGCGGGCGTAGACCTCACTCGCGGGCTCAAGATAGGTATCCAGTTTGTCCTGCACCTCAGCCAGAAAATCCTCATCCTGATTTGCGTGATTGCGAGCGACTTCGATCAGCAGGTCAAACCGGTCCTTGTAGCGGTCATAGAACGCCAGCATGTCGGCGCGATTTTCTTCTGCCCGCAGGATCGCCTTGCGCCGTTCAATGTCCGCGTTCAAGTCACTGACATTGTAGCCATACCGACCGATGCCGATCCCGCGCCACATCGTATCCAGCAAGTTAAGCTGTGCGGACGTCATCGGAGTATCGCTCTTCAGGACATCTGACCGTGTCTCGACCCACCGGCTGGCCGCTTCGCTTTCGAACCGCCACAGGAGATGATCCTGATGCGGCTGGCCCAGCCCTATCATATAGGCGAGCTGGTTCGTCTCGTTGCCCCGCACCCGGTCTTCCGGCCGGCAGGCGCCGCGCAACAAGCTGGCATTCTGCTTCAGCCGCTCCGGGTCGACGGTCTCATAGGGCGCACCAAAGGCTTTCCTGAACGCGTCTGTATAGAAGATATCATACTGTTCCACAGGGTCGCGGCGCGTCTCCTGGAACGCCAGCGCTTCATCGCGCCAAGCCGCCAGTGCGGCGGGGCAGCTTCCCTTCTCCATATCCGGGCGCCAGCCTTCGAAAGCCGCAGACAGAACCGCAATCCTCTCCAGCGTGGCCTTCTTGTCCCGGTCCGTCGCAAATACCGCACGTGCCCGCTGCGCACCGCGTCCATTGATATGGCGTTGTTCAGACGCGACAGCGACGGAACCGACATCGCTCACCGCAACATCAAAGATCAGTTCGCCACGGCGGTCTCCCGATTGCGTGGTCAGTGACAGAACTCCGACGGGGGGATCATATGTCCCTTCGACGGGGATATCCGCATCAGCCGTCGTCAGGCGTGGCACGGCGCCGTTGAGGGATTCAACCCTGAGGACACCCTGCACATCGGCTCCATCGACGTCCAGTCTGAGCGTCGCCGGATAGGGTTTGCGCGACTCGAGCACGAAGCCAGACCAGGATGCCGGCAATTCGGTAACCGCCGTCTTCGCATATGGCTCTGATCGCTCCTCAGCGGAGGAACTATCGCAGGCCGCGAGCACCATCAGCACGCCTGCACATATGACCTGCAGGACAGTCGCGTCCCGTACCTTGCCTTGCCTCACTTGCCCGACAGTCCCCCGGCAATTGCCCATGACGTCCCTCTCAATGGCCTGTTTGCCATTCAAGCCCATGAGTGAGCCAGAGGAAAGGGACGTCCCCAATAACCGTTTTGGTGACTTTCCCTCTCTGGTACGCGTCGTATGCTGGCTGCCTTCCCAGATGACGGCTGCCTCGTCGTCACCAGAAAGGATATCATATGCCGAGAACCATCATCCTGCTTTTGATCTCGGCAATGCTGTCACTGCACACGGCGTTCGCACAGGGCTTGGAGGATCGCAAGATTCAGGGCGCCCGGCTTTTATACGAGGACGCAAGCGGAAAGTATTACGGGGCCATCGTCACGCATCGCAATGCCCGGCCGAACCAGGCCAACCTTTACGATCAGGAAATCAAGATCTTCGTCGAACGCATACCGGATGCAGACGGCGTGTTCTTCAATGCGACGCCGGCAAAAGTAAAGCCCCAAAAGGAGGCCCCCGCTCAGGACGGCCTGAACTATAGGGAAGATGAGATCGCCCGTATCGCTGACCACGTCCTTCCCAATGTCGATCACGTTTTTCCGGAATGGCGCGCGCACCCGATGTGGAAACACTCCAGGGATCGCGTATTCGTCGAATTCTATATTCAGGATCTGCACCTGAAAACGACCCGGGATTTCGACTATTCAGATACCGCCGAAGAATCCGTTTTCTGGATGTGGCTGAAACGCCAAGGGAGCGTCGGAGAATGGCGTCCGGCCTATGAGGTGGACGGCCTGCTCGGCCACCCCCAGACCGTTGATCGCCTTACTGTGGCAAGCGTTCTGGAACACCGCAAGCGCGTTGATGACGGCGTGAGTGATGACCGGAAAATGATCCTCGCCATGTTTGACCGCCACAAGACAGCTGCCGCGAAAATGCAGACTGACCTGCAGAATGCTTACGCCCGCAGGCTCGTCTCAGATCGGCGTCCTGGAATCGTCTACAAGCCCGGTTCATATTGGAAACAGTACGCAAACTTCGACACGCCCCGCAATGTCATCGAAGGGAACTTCCCCTTCATTGAACACCCCGCCGAGTTTGCTGCAGCCTACCTCACCTATGTCGATCAGTACTATCAGGTCTGCGAATCTTACTTGCCGCCAAACCCGGCAGACCGGGCATCCTACACCGCGACCTGGTTTGAAACACGTTATGGCATGACCTCACAGACCAGTTCGTATCACGTCGAAATGGCACCGCGGTTTGCGACAGCCTATGAGAAAATGGCGGATATCAAATACAAGAAGGATGCTTCCGCTTTCCTGATGTCGATCGTGAACTCCATGGCTGAGGTTGAGGGTCGCACCCCCTTCTCTTTCGTTGGCGAAACGCTGACAGAGGTGGCGGGGGATCTCGTTACGGACCGGGAAACAGCCCGTTTCCTGCGTACGGAAGGCTGCACGTCTCCAATCGTCCGGCAATATGGCGAAAACCTGTGGCGCGGGGCAAACGGGCTATCGCCGGCACAAAGGGCAGGTCTCTCGTTTCCGGGGGCTAACGCGGCCAGCGCCGACTATGAGCGCGACGACGCCCGCCGATTCATGGATGAGAACATCGCCGCGCGCGCCCGCAATCCCGGTCCCAAGGAACAGGGATATGTCTATTATGACGAAGAACTCGTCGCCTACCGGACCGGCATGGGCATGGCGAATGATGGTCGGCGCCAGGTTCCCGCCATGCGTACGGTTGGCCTCGAACTGGAGAAGCGCGGCTATCCCGTACTCTACTGCAATTACGGCCCAACCGGATTCTACGACAATGGCGAGTACAAGACCCTGAGTTATGCGTTCTGGTACGAGCAGAAGCCGGCTGAACTGAACCGCCTGCTGGCCGCACGCACCAAAGAGACGGATGTCTACAAGGGAATGAAATACGCCATCTCCGCTTGTCCGACCAATAGCCTCGATGCGCTCGCTATCATCAATGGGAAGTAAGTCTCGGCCCTGCTCCATTTCACGGGTCGAGGGCAGCCTGTTCGTCGAAGAAAGCTGCGATTGGCGAACGCGCGATTTCGACCTTGAAGCTATCTAAAAACGTGCGTGCCCAGCGCGCTGAATCTTAAAGGGAATACAGACGTAATGAAGCTACGAGCCTTATTTGCCATTATCTGCATGCTCACCGGTACGGGAGCAGTCCATGCGCAGGATGCACAGCAATGGAGCACCACTGGAGGCTGGCAGGTTCGTTATAACGCCTCCCCTGAATTCTGGCGGCTATATCACAATGATAGCGCCTGGAGAGATACGATCAGCGTACTCTGGGCAGATAGGCGGAAAGATATTTCTCTGGCGCAGGCTTTTGAAGAAGTAAAAGCAACACGGGCGGAGCTGGATTCGTGTCCCGCATTACTAACAGCCGAGACAAAAGCTGAATATGAACCCTTTGCTAAGGCTATGCTTGCTCTGACAAAAATCAAAGACCCCGAAGCCTATGCCGTAATGGATAAGAACATCCCCATCATTGGCTATGAGGCGGCGGATGATGTGACAAAGCCGCATTGCGTTTTGATCGCACGCGAATTTTCTGGGGGTGCGATGCTGTATGCACTCATCAAAGAAGATACGGACAGTTTAAGCACACAGCTCGGGACGATCAGATTGGCTGTGCATGATTTGATGGATGAGATTAACAAGCGTGAAGCTTCTATAACGTCGAGCACGCTGGCCACTCCGACAACATCAGGCAAGGACGTTCCGGTTCAATGTGACGGGCAGCGGGCCTATGAAAACTTTGTTGTTTCCTGGTCTGCCAAAAGCGCAATTGTGTATGTACGCAATCCGGCTTTCATTGACTCTGAACAACGTTCTTCGGATCAGTTTCGCCTTGGCGTGAGTGTTGGTGGCAAAATAGATGCGACACGCGGCAGAGAAGAGACTTATTACAGCATTATAATTTCTGCAAAAGAAAATGGACAAAACACCATACCGGAAAAACGTACGCTGAGTGTTGATGGAGAAGTGGTCCAGGAGTGGGGTAAAGGCGGTGGTCAGTGGAAAGCTCTATCCGAAAGCGCCATGAGCGCACTCTATTCAGGTCAGGATGCTGAGCTAGATACGGGCGAGTTGGGACGCATTCGTTTCGACTTGGATCGGCTTGAGACGCACTTAAAACGCGCCGATATCGCTCAACAAAAAGCTGTCATTCATAAAGCGCTTGGAGAGTGTTCGCAGTGAGTGATTGCCTCAAGATTCCCGATGGCGCGCTCTAACTCTGGACGTCAGGTTTCGGTTTGTTCTGAGAATTCGTTTGTTTCAGCAAACCGCCAAGCCGTTCCTTTTGCGTTGTATAGCTGCCCTTTTTGCCCTGTCTTTTGAAGGTCACCCAATTCGGCTCCATCTCCTCGAACAGAGCGGTAATAACGTCCTTGCTATGTGTGCAAGGCCATTGACTGACGGGAAGCTCCTCCAGCAAGTAAGCGGCCTTCGCCGCCATGAATTTATCAGCGGAGCACAATCCCCAGATTGCAAAATCCTGACGGTCTCGCACCGACTTCAGCACATCCTCCGCCTTCCATATGATACGATCAAGAATACTGGTGACCGTTTCGGAATATTCTTGCGTCCGAAAAGGTGTCCTTGACAGTGCTCTGCCCCACTGAGGTGCTCCACCGGTTTTGTTGGTCCGGCGATTGCTGAATTATGGAGCATCATTCTGCGATAGGTTCGTCCAGCGAACAGGATTTGAACCTACGAACTAATCCATTGATTTTATTGAAGCACGACTAATGACACGCACTCAGTAAAAAACAATAAGACCCTGAAATCGTTACGATTTCAGGGTCTCTATGGGTGCGGGAGGGCGCACCCAACAAAAGAGTAAGCTAGTAATTCCTTTTATTTCAGAGGGTTAGAGGTTTCCCTGCGAGCAACGATCATTCAAAGTTCCGGCAGGCGCCGGCTGATGCGTGCCAGAATATCGTCAAAGAGTGCAGGCTCCCTGTAGTAAAGCGCTCGTGACTTCGCATAAGCGTCCGCGTACGCCTTTCGCGTTTCTGCGTCGCTCAACAGAAAGGCTTCGTTCCTGGTGAGGTCCGGTTCATCTGCCTTGCGGAACCTTTTGGCCTTGTGGTCCTTGTACGCGTCTGTTCCGATGAACTCTTTCACTGAGGCGTCAGCGAGCAGGCAGTACACGTCATAATAGTGGCGCATGAAATTGACAGGCATGTCGCCGTCCGCCTGCTGCTTTCGGAATTTCGTTGAGATGGTCTGGAGCTTTTCGACAAAAGTATAGCCCGGCTCATAGCAAGGCACATCGACCGCGCGGGTGTCGGTCAGGTCTGCAATCCCACTCTCGACTGCAAGTTCGTAAGCCCAGGACGAAATCGTACATGGCCGGTTCGGCGCCACCTGGTCGAACCCGACTTCGAGCAGGATGCCTGCCTTCAGCCCTTCTGGCAGTGGATTCACCGACTCATACTTCAATCGAATGCCTGCGCCGCGATAGTGGCGTGTGTCGTCGAACTCTTCGTCGCGGACCACTTCGATAATGCCAGGAATTTTGATGGCTTCGGCCAGACCGTTGAAGAATTCGAGACGCGCCTTTACCTGCGCAGGCTTGTTGTGGTTTGGGCCATACTGGAGGTCGGTCTCTGGGTGGATCAGGATGTCGATGTCTTCCGAAAAACGGTCGATGAGGCCGTATCCCTTTGACAGCGAAGTTCCGCCTTTCAGCTCAAACTTATAGTCAAGCTGCTGCAGTCCCCAGAGGCAGTGCATCAACCAGTAGTCTTTTTCGATGAGGCCCGGATCGATAGTGTTGTTTCGCGCAGCAACAGCGATGAGGTCGGCAAAATCAGGCAGTGCGTGCAGGAGGGTCACGCGGCGGTTGCCTGATCAGGGTTCAATACAGGCTTGAGGAGCCTTGCAGCCCGCGCCGATCCGAAATCCTTCACCGCACGTGACAGTCGCGCGCGGTCCATACGTCGCGCACGCCTAAGTGCCTTGGGAAGCACTGCTGCCTTTTCCTCGGGAAGCCGATCGAGGTTGTGCAACAGATCCACCAGGAGGAATTCTTCGCTGAGGTTTGAAGGAACAGAGGTCCGCATGCGGAAGTCATAGCGTCGGCCATCCAGCTCGAAATGGCCGTGCCGTTTGCGATTATAAACTACCGGCTCATTGTAGAGCTGCGTCGTTCCCAATTCGAGGCTGTTATAGGCGTTTGGCGAAACCATAAGAAACCGGTCATCCCCCAGGAATGACTCAACCAGCTTCTCCGGCTTGGCGGGTGCCTGCCCGAACCGAGTTTTCTTCGGAGCCATATAGAGCCCTGCCCCAACCTTTTCGAGGCGTCCTTCGTCAAGCAGCTGTCCAACATGTCGATCGACAGCGTTTGACCAGGTCGCAAGCTCCTTGCGCCGGTACACCTGTCCGGGGCGCAATTTCCTTTTTAGTTTTGCAAGCGCGGTCATGTTCTGTCTCCATCACCCACAATATAGGGGTCATGCTCCATATTATGCAACATTTCTTATTAAAAAGTCATGCACAACAAAGACAATAAATACTCTCGACACAGGTGCAAGATATTGATTTTACGATGTTTTATAGAATGAGGAAGCAGGTCTCTTAATCACCGGAATGGCACAATCCGTACTAAACAAAAGGGTCTGGGGTCCAATTTATTTATGAATTGAAGCTCGTACGCAGCGAAACCAGGTTGCCCTTTCGCCAAGAGCCGACAATGGATTCCGAACCGCGAGTGACGCGCCTCGAAATCGCAATTTAGTTGCAACAATTACAAGTACTTGCAGAATTTTCGCAACCAAATTGTATCCCACTTTGTATCCAATTTGTATCTCATTATTTCAAGAGATCTGGTTCGACCCCCGGTTAACGCGTCGAACCACTTTTAGGAATATACTTGCCGTCATTAGACCAATCGAAGCAAAAGCATTCAAATAGAGTCGCCGTGAAAATGACTGAATATCGACGCTCCGCACTTACCATTTCATGATTCATCAGCCGTTCGAGGTTTTGAAGTATCGGGCCGTTGAGCCGCGAAAAGCGCAATCGTTCCGAGCAGCAATTCGATTGAACTTTCCCGCCAGGGCTGCCAACCAACCGCTGATCCTTGCTCGATAAGAACCGCAAAAACCCGAGCGAGCCCGACTGACAAAAATACCGTGGCTGCCACACTGTTTAGCGCCTTGTTTGTGAAGGCTACGACGGTCCCAACAGTGAGCAGTAGCCCAAGGCCAACTTCCCCACCCCCGATGATAGCTCTAACGGCAATTCGAGCTTCAGGGTCCACCAAATCCACTCCGTAATACCTCAAAATCTCTGGATTTATGAAGGTCCAAATCCCAAGGCCGATAAGCAATAGTCCCAGCAATACGTGGTAGTGACGTAAATAAACCGTCATTCTTAGAACCCCGCAAAAAAGCGAGGTGTAGATTTCTTATAGGCCAGATAGGCTTGCCCGTATTCTCGTTCCAGCCACGGCTCTTCAAAGAGCGGTGCCAGCAAATACAACAACCCCCAAAACGCCAAAAGGACCCGAATAAAAGGATCAGGGATCACAAGCCCCCATCCAATCAGACCTATCCAGGTGGCAACATAAACAGGATTTCGACTGTGTTGGAACCAGCCTTCCGTGCGTAAACCCGTCGGTTCTCCAAAAGCATTTCTCCATCCCATTAAAAAGGTTATCCGGAAAGCCGCTCCAAACCCTACAAAGATCATTATGACACCGGCGATGGTTATCAGAGCGCTCGACGGTTGGTCCCCAAACAGAGCGACATCGCTGGTATGACCTTTACCGGCGGTTCGGTGAAGCCGGGCTTGAGGATCGGCGCGGCGGCTCTGGCCGGGTCTGGAACCGCATCCCGAATGAGGTGCGTCAGCAGGTGCTGGAAATGGCGCTCGACCGGCCGGACCTTTCTCCCCGCGAACTGGCCGTGACGTTCACGGACGAGAAGCGCTACTTCGTCTCGGAAGCCAGTGTTTACAGGCTTTTGAGGGCGCACGACCTGATTACCAGCCCGGCCTTCATCGTGATGAAAGCGGCCGATGAGTTCAGGGAGAAAACCACCGCGCCCAACCAGCTCTGGCAGACCGACTTCACCTATCTGAAAGTGATCGGCTGGGGATGGTTCTACCTCTCCACCGTGTTGGACGACTTCTCCCGTTACATCATCGCCTGGAAGCTCTGCTCGGGCATGGCGGCGAGCGATGTGCAGGACACGCTGAACCTGGCGCTTGAAGCTTCCGGACTCGATGAAGTGAATGTGGTTCATCGCCCGAGACTACTCTCAGACAACGGACCGTCTTACATCTCTGGCGATCTGGCTGAGTATCTTGCCGACAAAGGCATGCAGCATACGCGCGGCGCGCCGTATCATCCCCAGACGCAAGGAAAGATCGAGCGCTGGCATCAGACGCTGAAGAACCGCATCCTGTTGGAAAACTACTTCCTGCCCGGAGACCTTGAAGCGCAGATCGATGCGTTCGTCGGTTACTACAACCATCAGCGCTATCACGAGAGCCTGAACAATCTCACTCCGGCAGATGTCTATACGGGCCGCGGCCAGACCATCCTGCTCGAACGTGAGAAAATCAAAAGGAGGACGATGAAACTACGGCGCTTGCAGCACGCCCAATCCGCTGCTTAACTCAAACCAGATGCGCCAGACCCTCCTTAAGTCAGGCAGCCTGAAGTCTCAAATTACCTGACGACGGACACCCGCCAAAGAAGTAAGCGCCGATTATGAGGCCAAATCCTATAGAGTTAGGCAGGATGCTCATTTTCGGACCGAGCCATCCCGTAAGAAGGCAAAGACCCGCCAATCCAGCAAATATCACTTCTGCACGGGAGCCGAGAACGCTGCTTACGATGTCATCATGATTGTGACCGGAATGGTCTTCATGTTGATTGTGATTTTTATGTTCAGACGTATTCATACTGAGCCCCAAAAATGAAATGCGCCTCAGCGAAGAAACTCGCTGAGGCGCGAATGGTTCACTCTACCGGAGCCGTGCCGGCCTGGTGCTGCGTTTCCAAGAGTGAGTGATGGCTGTCTGGCTTAGGTGCGAACCAACGATGCAGGGCTGGCAGCACTAGAAGCGTCAGTGGTCTGCCTCCCGAAAAGTGGTCCGTTATTTGAGTTAGTTCCGGCTTCAGATATGGAGCTGAGACATGGGCAAGAGAGCCAAGCCTGAAGAGATTATTGCGAAACTGCGGGAGGTGGAGGT
>Ga0114906_1000245_pt1 | contig 32023 bp, 32 predicted proteins | sample MalvirDeepMed_M9_FD_89687 | JGI IMG/M metagenome (GOLD analysis project Ga0114906, IMG submission 89687) | Marine viral communities from the Global Malaspina Expedition - Malaspina viral metaG DeepMed_M9 | ecosystem: Environmental > Aquatic > Marine > Oceanic | place: Mediterranean Sea...
CTGCCGTGCACGTTCTTCGTCGCGCTTGTTCTTGTCGTGAATGATCTTGCCGACAATGGCCACGCCCAGAACACCGACCGCGATTTTCGCCAGATCCCTGTTGCGGTCGCCCGCCGCGGCGGGGGCAGCAGTAAAGGCGGTGATAGCGACGGCTGCGGCTGCAATCGAGGCGATGAATTTATGGTGCAATGTAAAGCGCATTGTCTGATCCTTTCGGTTGGGGGCAACATGGGAAGCACCCCATGCAAAGCCATCAAGAGCGAGGCCGTGGGATCAAACTGGCCGCACCCCCCTCAGACAGGCAATAACACCCCCCTGTTATCGAATAACAAAGCGGTACAGACCCAATGGATATTGAATATCCGCCCGGATAGGCGCAGTCTGATCGTCATGAAACACATCCTCCTTTCCCTGGCTGCTGCGGGGCTTCTGGCCCTCTCCGCCCCCTCTGCCCAAGCGGCGGAATGTTTTGCCGATTACAAGGCAAAGCAGGAAAACCCCTTGCGCCTGCATTATGGTGTGGCGCAGGTATCCGGTGACTGCAGCCGTGCCTCGGCGCAGGCCCAATTGACGGACCGGCTGGCTGCAAATGGCTGGACGTTGCTGACGATCGTCTCTGTCTTTGGCAAGGATGGCCTAAACCAAAGGAAAGCGAGTGCCGGACCAAATTTCCTCCGCTTCTGAGATGCGCCGCACGGGCGGGCGTTTTGTCGGCGGTGGTATCGCGGCCGTTGTGGCGATCATTCTGATCGGCGCAGGGCTGTTGCTATGGGCCCTGCCCGACGCCAATGCCTTTAACGCGCAGGTCGAACGCATCTTTGTCGAGAACGACGATCTGACGACTCAGGCCGAAATCAAACTGCTTGAAATTCTCGCACAATCGGGCACCGCGTTTTCAGAAACCCTGTCGAGCTACCGGATCGTGATCATCGTGCTGCTGGTCTTTGCGACGGCCATGCTGGTCGCGGCGCTGGTGTTCCTGATCATGCTCGTGGGCTTCAACCGCCGCATGGCGCAGATCGAACGGGTGGGGATACAAGTAAACTCGCTCCTGATCAGCCGCGAGGAAAACACCGTCTATCTCAACAACCTCGGCTTCAAACTGACCGCCGCCGCGATGGAAACGATGTCGGTCCTTGCCGAAGCGCGCATGGATGACGACGTGCTCTCAGGTTCCGAGATCGAGGGCATGATCTCGGGCCGGACCGCCGCTGACTGCGACGAAGCAGCAGGGGCCACGCGCATCAAACGTCTGCGCGATACATTGGGCAACCAGATTGTGTCGGAACTGCTGGTCAAGAATATCGCGCGGCGCGGCTATATGCTGGCCATCGACAAAGACGTGATCAAGGTCATCTGACCTCTTCATTTTGCCCTGAAAACTCCGGGGGAGTCGCGCCTGCGCGACGGGGGCAGCGCCCCCCTCTGCCCGGACTCGTGCTATTCGCGAGGGTATCCCCGCCTTGTCGACCCGCGCTTTATCAGCTCCACGCCGAGCCGGAAATGCGGCGTTTGGATGGCCGCGCGGTCAGCGATTGCGTCCCGAAGCAGGGTCATTGCCCCTGCGCCGACCTCATAGCGCGGCGTCGCGACAGAGGTAATGCCGGGGTTCAGGTGCCGCGACATTTCAAGGGCGTTGAAGCCGCAGATACCCAGATCGTTGGGGACGTTGATGCGACGGCGTTCGGCCTCGAACAGCGCGCCGGCGGCGAGGTCGTCGTTATTGCAGAACACAGAATCGGTGTCTGGCGCTTGCGCAAGAAGATCGCTCAACAGTTGCCCGCCCATACCCACCGAGGACGGGTGGGTCGTCGTGATCACGCGGGTCGGGTCATACAGGCCGCGCGCCTGCGCTTCGGCTGTGAAACCCGCAAGCCGCGCCTGCGAGCGCGGGTCCATTCGCGCGCCCAGAAATCCGGGCTTTTTATACCCCGCATCGATCAAGTGCCGCGTACCTTCGACCGCACCATCGTAGTGCGAGAACCCGATCAACAGATCAATCGGAGAGTCCGACACGTCCATAATCTGCACAACGGGACAGGGGGCGGACTTGAGCAGGGTCCGTGCGGCGTCGGTTTGGTCGATCCCTGCCACAATCAGCCCCGCCGGACGCTGACGCAGGAAGGTACGCAAAAGGTTTTCTTCTTTGCTGGGGCTATAGCGGAAATTACCGATTTGCACCGATAGGCCTGACCCGTCGATCACATCGTAAACACCGCGCAAGACGTCAGAAAACACCGCGTTGGTCAGCGATGGGACCAGCAGACCCACCACATTTGTCCGCTCGGACGCAAGCGCCGAAGCGGCTTGATCCGGTACATACCCAAGCATTTCGATCGCAGCCTGGACCTTCTTTCGCACACCAGCCGAGACCATGTTGGGGGCACGAATCGTCCGCGATACCGTGATAGCGCTGACACCGGCCTCTGCCGCGACTTCATTCAACGTAACCCGCTTGTATTTAGTGTTCTTTTCCATGTGATAAAACCTATCACGTGCACATGTCCTTGTGAATAGTTGACAGATGACAGCGCTGTCATTAGCGTCCGCCCATCGTCACCGTTTACGGTCACGACTTTTTAGGGAGGATAAACACATGCGCTTTACCGCTAGGCTTCTGGCCGCAACCGCACTTGTCAGCGCCGGGCTGGCCGGTGCCGCTGCTGCACAAGATTTTTCGCTCAAGTTCCAGTCATCTGATCCGGCAGGCAACGCCAACTTCTTGCTCCAGCAAGAATGGGCCAAAGACGTCGCCGCCAAAACCGACGGCCGCGTCGAGGTCGATCTGCTGCCAGTTGAAACAATCGTCGCCCATACTGAATCTCAGGATGCCGTGGCGGCTGGCATTATTGATGGCCACGTCACTGATACCTCTTATTTCGCAGGGAAAGAGCCGGCGTTTGGCCTGATTGCCAATCCGGTCGGGGCATGGTCAGACCCGCAGCAGATGTTCGACTTTATGGAGAACGGCGGCGGCAATGAGCTGATGAACGAAATGCTTGAACCCTACGGTTTGCATTTCATCGGCGCGACGACCCCCGGCCTCGAGGCGTTTTTGTCGAAGGTGCCGCTGGACGGTGTGGACGATCTGAAGGGGCTGAAAATGCGCGCGCCCGAAGGCATGGTGCAGAAAGTCTTTGCCGCGGCGGGCGCGTCTCCGGTCAACCTGCCTGGCTCCGAGGTGTTCACCTCGCTTGACAAGGGCGTGATCGACGCGGCGGATTATACCGTCTTCTCGACCAACCACGCGCAGGGCATGCATGACGTGGCGAACCATCCTGTATACCCCGGCTTCCACTCCATGCCGCTGGTCGAGGTGTCGATCAACAAAGGTGTATGGGATTCGATGCCCGAGGATATCCAAAGCGCATTGGTAGAATCCGTAAAAGACTTCCGGCAGCTCCAGGTGTCGACACTGGCTGAACGTGACATGGCCGCGGTGAAAGAAGCCGAAGCCAACGCCGATATCACCGTGCATAATTGGTCCGATGAAGAGCGTGCGAAATTCCGCGCCTTTGCCAAAACCGAATGGGAGAAGGCGGCCGAAGCATCCGACGCATCGCGCAAGGTCTATGACACGCTGACCGCATATCTCGAAGAAAACGGGTTGCTGCAATAAGCGCCGAAGCACCAGCACCCTTCCGGACAGACCGGAGGGGTGAACGCTCGGGAGGGGCATATGCAAGACAGGACAGATCCCAACGTCGCGGCCAGCGCACCCGTGGATATTGACGCACCCAAGGGGGCGATCCCGGAGGCCGGGCTGCTAGGGCGCGGCATCGACCGGATCGGCATCCTTTTTGCCTTTGCGATCCTCGCCTCTGCCGCGATTCTCGGGATCGAGGTGGTCTTGCGCTATGCTTTCGACGCCCCGACGATCTGGGCGCATGAGACGGTGATCTTTCTGAACGCCACCGCCTTTGTTTACGGGGGGCTCTATGTGGTATCGCGGGACGCGCATATCCGTGTGGTCCTGATCTACGATTACCTGTCAGCCCCGTGGCGGCGCGTTTTCAATGTGGTGATTTCGCTGGTCTGCCTCGTGGCGACAGCCTTCTTCGGCTGGGCCGCATGGCAAAGCCTTGTGCGTGCGGTCTGGACGCCAACCGGTGCGATCCGGCTGGAAAGCAGCGGCAGCGCATGGGATCCACCCACGCCGGGGATGCTTAAAATCTTTCTCTTTACAATTCTCGTGGTCATGGCCGTGCAGTTCGCTGTGCTTGCTTGGAACTACATGACAAAACAGGACCGGTGATGGACCTTCTCACAGCGCTGTTCGACTTTAAGGCCATGGGGATCGAAGTGGCGACAGGGGCGATGTTCGTCACCTTGTTCCTGCTGCTGATCACCGGCATGCCACTGGCTTTCGTGACCCTGCTCGTGGCGCTGATTTTTGCGCTTGGCTGGTTCGGGCCAATGGCCGTGCCGTTGATCACCAGCCGCATCTTCAGCTTCGTCAATTCCTTCGTCTTCGTGTCCGTACCGATGTTCGTATTGATGGCCGCGATCCTGGATCGGTCGGGCATTGCACGTGATCTGTTCGACGCCATGCGCGTGGTCGGTGGCCGTCTGCGGGGCGGCATCGCGATCCAGACTTTGCTGGTCGCCGTGGTGCTGGCCGCCATGTCCGGCATCATCGGGGGCGAGGTGGTGCTACTGGGCCTGCTGGCGCTACCCCAGATGTTGCGGCTTGGCTATGACCAGCGTCTGGCCATCGGCGTCTGCTGCGCGGGCGGGGCCTTGGGGACAATGGTGCCCCCGTCCATCGTCTTGATCATCTATGGTCTGACGGCGTCCGTCTCTATCGGGGATCTGTTCACCGCGTCCTTCCTGCCCGGTCTGATGCTGGCAAGCTTCTATATCATCTACGTGCTGGTGCGGGCCTACATGAACCCCGACATCGCCCCGATCCCGGAACCGGACGAGACCTCGACAGCCGAGAAGATGCGTTTGCTCAAAGGGTTGATCTTGCCAATCATGGTGGTGATCTTTGTGCTGGGGTCTATCTATGGCGGCATTGCCTCGGTCACCGAAGCCTCTGCCATCGGGGTGATCGGCGTGACCCTGTCCACGATGATCCGCGGCGAATTCACCACAGAGCTGATGGTGGGCGCGGCCAAGCGGACCCTCGCGACCGTCGGGATGATCGTCTGGATCGGGATCGGTGCCTCGGCACTGGTCGGGGTCTTTAACCTGATGGGGGGCATCACCTTTGTCTCTAACCTGATCACCGGCGTGTCCGACAATCCAACCGTGATTGTCTTGTTCATGATGGCGATCCTCTTTGTCCTTGGGATGTTTCTGGACTGGGTAGGGATTGCACTGCTGACCATGCCGATCTTTGTCCCGATCATTCGCGATCTTGGCCTTGATCCTGTGTGGTTCGGTGTGGTCTTCGCCATGAACATGCAGGTCAGCTTCCTGTCGCCGCCCTTTGGTCCCGCCGCCTTCTATCTCAAGTCGGTGACACCACCCGATATCTCTTTGGGAGAGATCTTCCGTTCTCTCCTGCCCTTCATTGCCCTTCAAATCCTCGCGCTCGCTATTCTCATTGCCTTCCCTGGCGTGACCGGCCGCTGAAAGACGAATTATGACCGACACCAAATCTCTGCGCTCCCGTAAGTGGTTCGACAATCTTGACGATCCGGAGATGACCGCGCTCTATATTGAACGCTACCTGAACTACGGGCTCACGCTTGAAGAACTGCGGTCAGGCAAGCCGGTGATCGGGATCGCGCAGACCGGCAGTGACCTGAGCCCTTGCAACCGCCACCATATCGAGCTGGCCAAACGGACCCGCGACGGGATCATCGCCGCCGGGGGCATCCCGATGGAGATTCCGGTGCATCCTATCCAGGAAACCGGCAAGCGTCCGACCGCGATGCTGGACCGTAACCTCGCCTATCTTAGCCTCGTCGAAAGCCTGTATGGCTATCCGATCGACGGCGTCGTGCTGACCATTGGCTGTGACAAAACTACGCCGGCGCTGCTGATGGCAGCGGCGACGGTGGGCATGCCCGCCCTGGCCTTCTCTGTCGGGCCGATGCTGAACGGCTGGCATCGGGGCGAACGTGCAGGATCGGGGTCGGTGATCTGGCAGGCGCGGCAAGAGCTGGCCGCCGGCACAATCGACGCCGAAGAATTCCTCGAGATCGCGGCCTCTTCCGCCCCCTCGGTCGGGTTCTGTAACACGATGGGCACCGCATCGACGATGAACTCCCTGTCAGAGGCTTTGGGCATGCAGCTGCCCGGCGTTGCCTCTATCCCCGCACCTTACCGCGAACGCGGGCAAGCGGCCTATCATACGGGAAAACGTATCGTTGATATGGTCCATGCAGACCTGCGCCCGGCCCAGATCATGACCCGCGAAGCCTTCGAGAATGCCATTGTCGTCAACTCCGCCCTTGGCGGTTCAACAAACGCGCCGATCCACCTCAATGCCATCGCCGCGCATCTTGGCATCGCGCTGAGCAACGGAGATTGGGAGGAATTCGGCCACGCCGTGCCACTCCTCGTCAATATGCAGCCGGTCGGCACCTATCTGGGCGAAGACTTCCACCGCGCGGGGGGCACAGCCGCTGTGATCGGTGAATTGTTGCGGGCCGGGCTTTTGCCACATCCCGATGCGCTGACTGTAACCGGTCAAACGATCGCCGAACTCTACACCGACACGCCGATCCTTGATGAGGATGTGATCCGCCGCGCGGCGTCACCGTTGAAACCCAATGCGGGTTTCCTGAACATGCGCGGCAACCTGTTCGACAGCGCCTTGATGAAAACCTCTGCCATCGATGCGGGCTTTCGGGCGCGCTATTTCTCGAACGCACAAGAGGCTTTTGAAGGCCGTGTCGCGGTATTCGACGGGCCAGAAGACTTTCACGCCCGCATCGATGACCCCGCGTTGGGGCTGACCGATGACAGTGTTCTGGTGATGCGTGGCGCAGGGCCCAAGGGCTATCCCGGCGGGGCCGAGGTGGTGAACATGCGCCCGCCAAGTTATCTGATCAAACAGGGGGTCCGCGCCCTGCCGTGTATCGGCGACGGGCGGCAGTCGGGCACCTCTGGCTCGGCGTCGATCCTTAATGCGTCGCCCGAAGCTGCGGATGGTGGCGGGCTTGCGCTGTTGCAAGACGGCGATCCGATCCGCATTGACCTGAAACAGCGCCGCGTGGACGTGCTGCTGGACGAAACCGAGCTTGCCGCGCGCCGCGCTGCGCTGGACGCTGCGGGGGGCTATGCGCAGCCAGAAAGCCAATCCCCCTGGCAAGAGATCTTCCGCGAGAAAGTACGCCCCTTCTCCGAAGGTATGGTCTTTGAAGGTGCTACCGAATACCGCGACATCACCAGCCGCGGCCTGCCGCGCAACAACCACTGACCCCATGCGCGACTTCGATATCATCTGCATCGGCGAACCGCTGGTCGAGTTCAACCAGATCAAGGGGACGCAGTGGCATCAGGGGTTCGGTGGTGACGTGTCAAACGTCGCCATTGGCGCTGCCCGCCTCGGCGCGCGCAGCGCCATTGCAACGCGCTTGGGCGACGACGGTTTCGGGCAAGAGCTTCGCAATCTTTGGAGCCGCGAGGGCGTCGATGCCTCCTGCGTTGCGACGGATGCATCGGCCCCGACGGGGCTCTACTTCGTGCGCCACGGGTCAGATGGGCACCGGTTCGAGTATCGCCGCGCAGGCTCTGCTGCCAGCAGAATGACCGCAGACAGCTTGCCTGTTGAGGCCATAGAGAGCGCCCGGTTCACCCATCTGTCGGGCATCACTCTGGCGATCAGTGCCAGCGCGCGCGATGCCGGTCTGGACGCGATGCGTATCGCACGGGCGGCCGGACGGCAGGTGTCTTTCGATCCGAACTTGCGGCTGGCGCTCTGGCCCCTTGAGCAAGCCCGTTCCGTGATTACCCAAGCGCTCGGGCTGGCGGATATCGCGCTGCCGGGTCTGGATGACGCGCGCCAGATTACGGGTCTGGACACCCCCGAAGACATTGTGCGGGCATTTCATAAAATGGGGCCGGACATAGTCGCCCTGACCCTCGGAGAGGACGGCGCACTTTTGGGGCACGCCGGGACGATAACGCATATCCCCGGCGTTCCGGTCACAGCCGTCGACGCCACAGGTGCCGGAGACTGTTTCGACGGGGCCTTCCTGACCCGCCTGTCAAAAGGCGACACCCCCGAATCCGCCTGCCACTACGCCGTCGCGGCCTCTGCGCTGTCCGTCCAGGGCTACGGCGCCGTCGCCCCGCTGCCCACTGTTGCCGACATGGCGGCGGGTTAAGCGAACGTCTGCGCGGGCGGGGGCGGTGCCCCCTCTGGACACTCCGTGATGCTTGACCCTAGGGTACGCCGAAACAGCACCAAGGATCATGCCCATGCCAGCCCCCTTCAACGCATTCAAACAGGCTTTGAAACAAGGCGACACCGTCTTTGGCTGCTGGTTGGGCCTTGCGGACACCTATAGCGCCGAACTGATGGGGACCGCCGGTTTTGACTGGCTGGTCATTGACGGAGAGCACGCGCCGAACGACCTGCGCTCTATCATGGCGCAGCTTCAGGTGCTTGAAGCCTCTGACAGCCACCCCGTCGTGCGCGTCCCCGTGGGGGAGACCTATCTGATCAAACAGATGCTGGATGCGGGGGCGCAGACCCTGCTGGTGCCTATGGTGGATAACGTCGATCAAGCCCGCCAGCTGGTGCGCGATGTCACCTATCCGCCTCACGGCGACCGCGGTGTCGGCTATGCGCTGACCCGTGCCGCGCGCTTCTCGCAGATCGCGGATTATGGCTCCACGGCGGATGATGAGATCTGCCTGCTGGTGCAGGTCGAAAGCGTGAAGGGCCTTGAGAACCTGAATGCGATCCTCGCGGTCGACGGGATCGACGGCGTGTTCATCGGCCCTGCGGATCTGGCGGCTGATATGGGGTACATGGGCAATGCGCTCCACCCCGAGGTGCAAGACGCGATCATGACCGCGCTGCACAAGATCCACGCGGCGGGCAAGGCACCGGGCATCTTGTCGACCCACGACGACATGACCCGCGACGCGCTTGAGGCCGGGGCGCAGTTTGTTGCGGTCGGGGCGGATGTTCTGCTGCTCAGCCACGCGGCGCAAGCGCTTGCGGGCAAATGGCGTGACACACTGACATGACACGCGGGGTAGCTTTGTTGGGGCTGGGCTATGTGCTCAGCCAGTTTTTCCGTGCCTTTCTGGCCGTGCTCAGCCCATCACTGCGCGTTGATCTGGGGGCCACGCCCGAAGACCTCGCCTTTGCGTCGGGGCTTTGGTTCTTCTCCTTTGCGGCGATGCAACTGCCTGTGGGATGGGCGCTGGATACAGTCGGGCCGCGGCGCACGGCGGCCAGCTTGCTGCTGGTGGGCGGGGGCGGCGGGGCGGCTTTGTTCGCGGTGGCGACGCAGCCGCTGCACATCAATCTGGCGATGATCCTGATCGGGATCGGCTGTGCGCCTGTGTTGATGGGAGCCTACTATATCTTTGCGCGTGAATTCGCACCAAACCGCTTTGTCGTGCTCGCCTCTGTCATGGTGGGCATCGGCACGCTTGGCAATCTCGTTGCATCCTATCCGATGGCGATTGCCGCGGAAACGATCGGTTGGCGCGCGTCGCTTTGGGGGCTTTGCGCCATCACCACGCTGACGGCGATTGGCATCTGGAGCGTCGTGCGCGACCCCGCCACCCCCGAAGGGGAACAACGCGGCAGCCTACTTGGCGTGTTCAAGATCAAGGCGCTGTGGTTCATCTTTCCCATCATGAGCGTCAGCTACGCCCAAGTCGGCGCGTTGCGCGGGCTCTGGATCGGTCCCTATTTCGAGGATGTCTTTGCCGCGAACGCTCACCAGATCGGCTGGGCGACCCTGTTGATGGGGATCGCGATGGTGGCAGGCAGCCTCGCCTATGGCCCGCTGGACCGCGTGATCGGCAGCACGAAATGGGTGATTGTCGGAGGCACGGCGCTGAACCTCGCGGCCTTGGTGGCGCTTATGCTTTTCCCCGACAGCGGCATCATTCTTGCCACGGCGCTGATGGCCGCTGTCGGTTTCTTTGGCGCGACCTATGCGGTGATCATCGCCCACGGCCGCAGCTTTATGCCGCCGCAGTTGGTCGGGCGGGGCATGACCCTGTTGAACCTGTGCAGCATTGGGGGCGTTGGCGTGGCGCAGTTCCTGTCGGGGCGCGTCTATGCCGCCAGCCAGCCCGCCGTCACCGCGCAGGCCCCCTATGTGATGATTTTCACCCTGTTTGCCGCGCTCATGGCAGCGGGTCTGTTCGTCTACCTGTTTTCCCGCGATGCAGGCGAATAGGCCGCGCCCCCTTCCCCCGCGGGCCCAAGCGGTATAAGAGGCCCGCACCATCACATTTTAGTATTGGAGTTTTAAGATGGGTTATCGCGTCGTCATCGCGGGTGCCACAGGCAATGTGGGCCGTGAAATGCTGAACATTCTGGCCGAGCGCCACTTCCCTGTAGACGAAATCGTGGCACTTGCCTCGCGCAAGTCTATGGGATCCGAAGTCAGCTTTGGCGACAAGACGCTCAAGACGAAAGACTTGGATACGTTCGACTTCACGGGCTGGGATATGGCGCTGTTCGCCGTCGGTTCGGAAGCGACCAAAAAATACGCGCCCAAGGCCGCCAAGGCCGGTTGCGTGGTCATCGATAACTCGTCGCTGTACCGCTACGATCCGGATATCCCGCTGATCGTGCCAGAGGTGAACGCCGACGCGATCCACGATTATTCCAAGAAAAACATCATCGCGAACCCGAATTGCTCGACCGCGCAGATGGTTGTCGCGCTCAAGCCGCTGCACGACCGCGCCACGATCAAACGTGTTGTCGTGTCGACCTACCAGTCGGTGTCCGGTTCGGGCAAAGACGGCATGGACGAGCTGTGGGACCAGACCAAATCGATCTACAACCCCACCGACGACAAGCCCGCGAAGAAATTTACCAAACAGATCGCCTTTAACGTGATCCCGCATATCGACGTCTTCATGGATAGCGGTGACACGAAAGAAGAGTGGAAGATGATGGTAGAGACGAAGAAAATCGTCGATCCCAAAATCAAGGTCACAGCGACCTGTGTCCGCGTTCCGGTCTTCGTAGGCCACGCCGAATCGATCAACATCGAGATCGAAGAGCATCTGGACGAGAACGAGGCCCGCGACATCCTGCGCGAAGCCCCCGGCATCATGGTGATCGATAAGCGCGAAGACGGTGGCTATGTCACCCCCGTTGAGTGTGCGGGCGATTTCGCAACCTTCATCAGCCGCATCCGTCAGGACAGCACGATCGACAACGGTCTGAACCTGTGGTGTGTCAGCGACAACCTGCGCAAGGGTGCGGCATTGAACGCCGTGCAGATCGCGGAACTGCTGGGCCGCGAAGTGTTGAAAAAAGGCTAAGCGCCCCCTGATCTTTATGTCGGGAAAGGCCAGTGCGATGCGCTGGCCTTTTTCATGTCCGGCATGTTCAGATCAACGCTGCCGCGGGCGCTTTGGCCATCAGGCGGCGCTCTGTTCGTCTGACAGCGTGGCAAAGTCGAACCACAGCTCTTGTTGCCGGTATCCGCCCTTGATCAGATGTCCGCGTCGCAGCACCTCGGGAAAGTCATCGGCCCAGTCACGGTAGCGGTCATTGCTCACGACAACCGCCCCCATCTCGCGCGCGGCGGTCAGGATGAAGGGATCGGCCGGCGATCCGCTTGGCACGACCATCACCTGATCCACCGGCAGCTTCAGCATCGCCGCCAGCGCCGCATCATCTTTGTAAGCGTTCGTCAGCAGATGCCCTGCGTTGGCATCAAAGACCACGCCTGTCTTGAAGCCAAGGTCTTTCAGGGTCCGCACCACGTCCTGCACGGGCGTGATCAGCGGCGTGCCGCCCCACCAGTACATGACGTTTGACCCGTCAATCACCACCGCCCCACGGGCACTGCGCCGGGATTGCCCCGCCAACCAAACCCGCGCCTCGCGCAGGAGCAAGATGGCGCTGGCGATGGCACAAGGCCCCGCCAGCAAAACCAGATCCCCCCAAACCGGTTGGGAGGTCGCGATGACCGTACAAATGATCGACACGGTCAGCAAAAGCGCAGGAACGATCACGCGCAGGTGCCGCCGGAACCGTCCCTGTCAGACCAGCCCATTATACGGGCCGGAACATCTCTTTATCGGCGCTATAGCACTCAAGCCCGCCCTCGCCGATGTTGTGCCACAGGCCGTGCAACGTCAGCTCGCCCGCTTTGACCTGCTGCGCCACAAAGGGGAACGTCATCAGGTTCTCAAGTGAGGTCATAACAGCGTGTTTCTCAAGCTGGCGTGCCTGCTCTTTCGGGTCTTCGATGTCCGACACCGCATCGTATTTCGGGCGCAGGATATCCATCCACCGACCGACAAAGCTGTCTTTGGCATCCAGCGCCGGCGCGTTGCCTTTGCACATGTCCAGACAGCCCTGCACACCGCCACAGCTGGAGTGCCCCAACACGATAACATGCGCAACTTTCAACGACTGAACCGCATATTCAACCGCGGCCGACGTCCCGTGCTGCTGCCCGTCAGGCTGGTAAGGTGGCACCAAGTTGGCGATATTACGGTGAATAAAGAATTCACCCTGATCCGCCCCAAAGATCGATGTTACATGCACCCGGCTATCGCAGCACGAAATGATCATCGCACGAGGATGCTGCCCGTCGCTGGCCAAACGGCGGTACCATGCCTCGTTTTCAGCGTAACTGGTTGCTTTCCATCCGTGATACCGTTGAACCAGATAATTCGGGAGCGGTTTCGCGTTATCCATCTCTGTCTCGCCTTTACTAAATTTTAGCCAAATTACTCTGAATTCGCATCGTATTCGAGCGAAAACGCACACGGCCGTAAACGAATTGGACATCAATTGGCCGACATAGTGCAGATGCGCTGTGGGGGCGTAATGATGAGGTGACTCTAATGTATGTATTGCAAATGCGGCCAGTCGAACAAGTCCGCGTAGATCAGGAACGTCTGGGTATCCTGTATGACCAACTGGGTGAATCAGGGGCCGAAGATGTCGTCTGTCGCGCGATGGAGGAATTGGCCCTGCGCATGTCCCACTGCGACCGTCTGTATCAGGCATCCAACTGGCTTGAGCTGCGTAAAAACTGCCGGTCGCTGATTGCGATTGCCGAACAGGTGGGGCTGCAAAAGCTGGCAAACGTCGCGGGGGATGTGATCTGCGCGATCGACCAGAACAGTCATGTCGCGATCGGGGCGACGCTCACGCGGCTGATCCGCATCGGCGAACGGTCGCTGACCGCGATCTGGGACACGCAGGATGTCACCCTTTGACGGGCTTGCAGCGCCACAGGATACGTCTAGGCTGCGCGCGACTATCACGCACGAAAGGCCCAGCCCTATGTCCGCTCTCTTCGCCGATCCCTCCGCCGCTGCGATCCCGCTGCATCTGATTGCGTCCGATGCCCTGCCTGACTGGCTCGACGGGCAATCCGATGCCACACGCACTTGGGTCGCGGCACAGGGGTTTACCGGCGCGTTGGGGCAGGCGTTGACGCTGCCGGGCGAAGATGGCGCACTGCGCATGGCGCTGGCAGGCTACGGTACGGCCAGCGCCCGCAAACGGGGGCGCTTCCATCTGGCAGGTGCCGCGGCAAAGCTGCCCAAGGGCGACTATGAACTGCACGCCGACCTGCCCGCGGCAGAGCGCGCGGTGGAGGCTCTGGGGTGGCTGCTCACGTCCTATCGGTTTGACCGCTACGCCTCGCAATCGCCGATGGCCGCCCGCCTTGTTGCGCCCGCTGGGATCGACGCCGATCACATCCGCGCCCTCGCCGAAGGGGAAATGCTGACCCGTGACCTGATCAACACGCCCGCCTCGGATATGGGCCCGCCCGATCTGGAAGCCGCAGCGCGTAAACTGGCAGATCAACACGGGGCGCGGATCTCTGTCATCACGGGCGACGATCTGTTGGCACAGAACCTGCCGCTGATCCATACTGTCGGCCGCGCCGCCGACCGCGCGCCCCGGCTGATCGACCTGACCTGGGGCAAAACCGGGAAAAAGCTGACCCTGGTGGGCAAAGGCGTGTGTTTTGACACCGGTGGGCTGAACCTGAAACCCGGCGCATCGATGGGTCTGATGAAAAAGGACATGGGTGGCGCGGCGGCGGTGCTGGGTCTGGCGCATATGATCATGGCCACGGGGATGGACCTGCAACTGCGCGTGCTGATCCCCGCGGTTGAAAACGCAGTCTCCGGCAATGCTTTCCGCCCCCAAGACATCCTGACCTCGCGCAAGGGCCTCACGGTCGAGATCAACAATACCGACGCCGAAGGCCGGTTGGTGCTGGCCGATGCGCTGGCACTCGCGGACGAGGACAAGCCCGACCAGATTATCTCTATGGCGACGCTGACCGGTGCCGCACGGGTCGCCGTGGGCCCCGATCTTGCCCCCTATTTCAGCGACGATCCCGATTTCGTCGCCGCGTTGGAATCCGCTGCCGCCACCCACGCCGACCCCGTCTGGCGTATGCCCTTCCACACGCCCTACGAGCCGCTGATCGAACCCGGTATCGCCGATCTGGATAACGCCCCCTCTGGCGGGTTCGCAGGCTGTATCACCGCCGCGCTGTTTCTGCGTCGTTTCATCACCGACAGCCCCTATGCGCATTTCGACATCTACGGCTGGCAACCAAGCGCCGCCCCTGCCCGCGCCAAAGGCGGCGTTGGTCAGGCCACACGCGCGTTGCATGCCAGCCTCGGGGCGATCTTGTCAAAATGACTGACCGACGCCTGCATCCCGACCCCAAGCGGATCACCGAAAAGACAGCGGTGCAGATCACCCTTCCGGTCGTTGATCTGAACCGCAGTCCCGACGGCCCCCGCGACCGGCAAGCGCTCTACGGTGAGGCGCTGACCGTGCTTCATCGCACCGATGGCACCGCCTATGTGCAACTGACCAAGGACAACTACTGCGGTTACATATCCGAAACCGCCATCGGCCCTGCGGTCCCCCCGACTCACGTCGTCACCGCACCCGCCACCCACGCCTATACGCGTGCCGATCTGAAATCACCGGATGTCAGCAGCCTCAGCTTTGGCAGCCGCGTTATGGTGACTGGAACGGAAGGCCGATTTGCCCAGACCTCGCTTGGCCATATCCCGACCCAACACCTCGCCCCGCTGCCGCACGCTTTCCCGGACCCCGCCGCCGTGGCAGAGCTGTTTCTCGGCACGCCCTACCTCTGGGGCGGGAACAGCCGCTGGGGGATCGATTGCTCGGGCCTCGTTCAGGCCGCCTTCCTCGCCTGCGGCATTCCCTGCCCCGGTGACAGCGACCAGCAGCAGACCAGCTTTGCCGACACCGTAGCAGGTGCAGGCCCCGTCCCGCGCGACATCCAACGCAATGACCTTCTGTTCTGGAAAGGCCATGTGGCGCTGGTCCTCGACCCCGCCACCATGATCCACGCCAATGCGCATCATATGGCCGTCACCCGCGAACCCATCCAGGACGCGCTGACCCGTATCGCCAAAACCGACGGCCCGCTGACGGGGCACAAACGGCTAAGCCTTTCCAAATGGCCTTAAATCCATCCGCCCCCTCGACCAGCGCGGCGGTCTAGGGGTCGACGGCGCGGATCATCTTGCGTTCCAGCACGCGCAGCACGGCAGCCAGATCCTGACCGCGGCGCAGCACCTGCCCATTGGCCCCGATCACCGCGTACATCCCTTGCTTCAACCGCAGCTTGGGACGTTTCTCGATCCGGTAAAGCGGCATCTCTGCAGTGCGCCTGAAGATTGAAAACACCGCGACCTCGCGCAGCGAAGAGATTCCATAGTCGCGCCATTCCCCCGCCGCGACCATGCGCCCATAAAGCGACAGGATCGGGCCAAGCTCCGTCCGGTGAAAGGAAACCTGTTCGGGCGCGCGTTCATTCTGCGGGTGTGAGGGATGAATATGCACTGTCATGTTTTGACAGTTGCGCCCTTCGCCGCTCAAATCAAGAGAGCCGCCGATCAATTCTCTTGAAAGCGTTACATTATCTGTGCAAGCATCACAAATTGTGAAACATAAAGGCCCGCCATGACCCCGCAACTTCGCGCCGAAAAATCCGCCGCTGCCATGTGGTCCACCGATACGGCCAGCCAATCTCTGGGGATGCGCATCGACCATATCGCCCCCGGCGCGGCGGATCTGTCGATGGTGATCACCGCGGCCATGTTGAACGGCCACGGCATCGCCCACGGCGGGTATATCTTCACCCTCGCCGACAGCGCCTTTGCCTTCGCCTGCAACAGCTACAACCAGCTTGCCGTCGCCCAGCAGAACCAGATTTCCTACCTCGCACCGGGGAAAGCTGGCGAACGGCTGCACGCGGCGGCACGCGAACAATCCAGAACCGGACGCTCCGGCGTCTATGACGTGACTGTCACGGGGGAGGACGGGCGCACCATCGCCTTGTTCCGTGGCCTGTCACGCACCATCAAAGGCCACCATTTCGAGGAGGAAATGACCCCATGAAAGACCTCACGCCTGCCCGATCATCGCTTGACCCGATCGAGCTTGCCAGCCGCGATGAAATCAGCGCCCTGCAATTGGAGCGGCTGAAGAAATCCCTGCACCACGCCTATGCGAATGTGCCTTTCTACCGTCAAAGCTTTGATGCCGCGGGCGTCCACCCCGACGACCTGAACGACCTGAGCGATCTGGCGAAATTCCCCTTCACCGTGAAAACCGACCTGCGCGACAATTACCCCTTCGGGATGTTCGCCGTGCCCCGCGACCAGCTGGCGCGCATCCATGCGTCCTCGGGCACCACCGGCCAGCCGACGGTCGTGGGCTACACCAAGAATGACCTCGCCAATTGGGGCAGCGTCATGGGGCGATCCTTGCGCGCGGCAGGGCTGAAACCCGGTGACATGCTGCATAACGCCTATGGCTACGGGCTGTTTACCGGAGGGTTGGGGGTGCATCTGGGGGCGGATAGCCTTGGGCTAAGCACGGTTCCGATCTCGGGCGGGATGACCCCGCGACAGGTCCGTCTGATCGAGGATTTCAAACCCGACGGTATCACGGTCACACCCTCTTATGCGCTGTCGATCCTGGATGAATACGCGCGTCAGGGCATCGATCCGCGCCAGTCTTCGCTGCAAGTAGGTATCTTCGGGGCCGAACCCTGGACCAATGCCATGCGGCTCGAGATTGAACAGGCGTTTGATATGCACGCTGTCGATATCTATGGCCTGTCCGAGATTATGGGCCCCGGCGTATCCTGCGAATGTGTCGAAACCAAAGACGGTTTGCACATCTGGGAGGATCATTTCTACCCCGAGGTCATCAACCCCGAAACCGGGCAGCCCGTGGCCGATGGCGAACAGGGGGAGCTGGTCTTTACCTCGCTCACCAAAGAGGCGTTTCCCATCATCCGTTACCGCACCCGCGATCTGACCCGCCTGCTCGCCGGCACCGCCCGCAGCATGCGCCGGATGGAGAAAGTCACCGGCCGCAGCGACGACATGATCATCCTGCGCGGCGTCAACGTCTTCCCCACCCAGATCGAAGAGGCGCTGATGGCCACCCCCGGTCTCGCCCCACATTTCCAGATCGAGCTCAGCAAGCCCGACCGCATGGATCAGATGCGGGTGCTGTGCGAATGTGTCGACGCCACCGTCGACGATGCCGCCAGGCAAACAGCGGCACAGCAGCTGGCCGCGCAGATCAAGGAAACCGTGGGCATCAGCGTGATGATCGACGTGGGCGATGTGAACACCATCACCCGTTCCGAAGGCAAAGCGGTGCGGATTATCGACAACCGGCCCAAGGGCTAAGCCGCATAGCGCGCCAGAAACATATCGACCGCGCTGTCTACCACGCGGTCGATCTCTGCCTGAGAAATCCTGTCGATGATCCCAAAGGTCAGTCGCAGCCAGACATCCCCCTTGCAGAGCTCTCCGAATTGGTCGGCCGCCAGTAGCGGGTCCTCCATACGCAGCTGCCCACGCGCGACAGCGGTCTCGAAATACCCCGCCATCTCGCGCCGGACCACAGCTGGGCCGGAATTATAAAAGCGCTGGCCAAGCTCGGGGAAGCGGTCACATTCGGCCACGCATAGGCGAAACATCTGCTGACCAAAGGTCGATGTGATGAACCCTAGCAGATGCCGACCGGCCAGCCCCAGCACCACACGCGGCGGCGCATCGGTGTCGATACTATCGAAAGCCTGCCGTGACTGGCGGGCACATTCGGTATCGGCGACCTCCATGAACAACAGGCGTTTGTCGGGGAAATAGCTGTACAGTGTCGCCTTGGACACGCCGGCGGCACGGGCAATCGCATCAACGCTCGCGCCCTCAAACCCGTCTGCCATGAAGACATCACGCGCCCCCGCAAGAACCTGATCGAATTTACGGCCCTTACGAACCTTGGTCTGGTCACTGGTCATGAAGGCTCCGGCAGTTTGAAAGGCAGAGTATAAACTGAACCGTTCAGTTCCAAGTCCCAAATGCAGCCTCCACCCCAAAGCCTGTGTATTTGCGTCACAGCACTGTTGCCCCGTTGCACGAAGCACAGCCAGCCGCTACCAATTTCACATGCTGGCGATCTTTCTCAAGACACTTCCCTTTTTCGCGCTGATCGGCTTGGGCTATTGGGCCGGGCGCACGCGGTTCTTCACCGCAGAGGCCACGGCCTATCTGACCAAATTCGTCTTCTACTTCGCCCTCTCTGCCATGCTGTTCCGCTTTTCCGCCAACCTGTCCTTGGCCGAGGTCTGGGACAGCCGCCTTGTCGCGGCCTATCTATGGGGCACGGGCTTTGTCTATGGCATCGCAACGCTGACAGGCTTTCTGCGCCGCCTCGATGTCCCCGCCACCGCGATGGAGGCCCAATGTGCCGTGATCGGCAATACCGGCTTCCTCGGCGTGCCCATGCTGACCCTGCTGCTCGGGGCAGAGGCTATCGGCCCGGTTGTACTGGCCCTGGCGGTGGATCTGATCGTGTTTTCCAGCCTCATCGTGATCCTGATCACCGGGGCGCGCGATGGTCAGCTGAGCCTGCGCGCCCTGCGCACGATTTCCGTGGGGCTGGTGAAAAACCCGATGATCGTCGCCATGACCCTTGGCTTTATCTGGTCCGGCCTTCAGATCCCGATCCCTGATCCGATGAACGAATTTCTGGCCATCCTCGGCGGGGCCGCGACCCCCGGCGCGCTTTTTGCCATCGGGGCATCGCTGGCAACGAAATCGGCGGAAAAGCTGCATGTCGCGGGCTGGCTGTCGTTTTGCAAACTCGTGCTCCATCCGGCCTTTGTGGGTTTTGCCGCGCTGTGGTTGTTCAACGTCGATCCGTATAAGGCGGGCGTGATCATCGCCACCGCCGCGCTGCCGGTCGCGGGCAACGTCTATATGCTGGCCCAACACTATAACGTCGGGCCGCAACGGGTGTCTGCCGCAATCCTTGTCTCGACACTGCTCAGCATCCTCAGCGTTAGCCTCGTCATCGCGTGGGTCACCGCGCTTTAGCCTTCACCCTTTTGCAAATACTCAGCCAGCGCAGCGTCCTGCCCTTGCCGCGCAGACCGAGGGCCGATAGCCATAGACCAACCAGACACAGGAGACGCCCGATGAAAACGATTTCCGAAAACGCCAGCTTCAAAGGCACCCAAGGCGTCTATTCCCACCGTTCCACCGCCTGCAACTGCGATATGACCTTTGCGCTGTTCCTGCCCGAAGAGGCGCAGCAGGGCCCGGTGCCCTTGATGTGGTTCCTGTCGGGGCTGACCTGCACCCATGAAAACGCGATGACCAAAGCGGGGGCGCAGGCATGGGCCGCGGAACACGGGATCGCGGTGGTCTTTCCCGACACCTCCCCCCGCGGTGAGGATGTGGCCGACGACGACGCCTATGATCTGGGCAAGGGCGCGGGCTTCTATGTGAACGCCACCCAAGACCCGTGGGCACCGCACTTCCAGATGTGGGACTATATCGCCGACGAGCTGCCGGCGCTGCTGGGTGAAAACTTCGCCCTGGACATGGACCGGCAGGCGATCTGCGGCCACTCCATGGGCGGGCACGGGGCGCTGACGCTGGCGATGAACCTGCCGGGGCGCTTTACCTCGGTCTCGGCTTTCGCGCCGATTGCGCATCCAACCAGCAGTGACTGGGGCCGCAAACAGCTGGCTGCCTATCTAGGCAGTGACGAGACGACCTGGGCCAAATATGACGCGACGCTTTTGATGGCGGAACGCGGCTTTGACGGGCCGATCCTCATTGATCAGGGCACCGATGACCAATTCCTTGATCTGCTGAAACCCGAAGCATTGGCCGAGGCGATGGCGAAAGCCCGCCAGAACGCCACATTGCGGATGCAGCAGGGCTATGATCACAGCTATTTCTTCATCTCGACCTTCATGGAAGACCACATCGCCTTCCACGCCGATGCGCTTTATGCGCGATAGGGCCCGGCGATGACGGTGCTTTATATCGACGCGGACGCCTGCCCCGTGAAGGCAGAGGCGGAACGCGTCGCCACCCGCCACAAGGTGCGGATGTTTGTGGTGTCCAACGGCGGGCTGCGCCCCTCGCAGAACCCGCTGGTCGAAACCGTGATTGTCCCCGACGGCCCCGACATCGCCGACATCTGGATCGCCGAACGCTGCGGCCCCGGTGACGTCGTGGTGACCGGCGACATTCCCCTTGCCGCGCGCTGCGTCGAAGCCGGCGCGCGGGCGCTGAAACACAACGGCGAAGCGCTGACCGCAGCCAATATTGGCAATGTGTTGGCAACGCGTGATTTGATGGCCGACCTGCGTGCCGCGGACCCGTTTCGCCAGGGCGGCGGCAAAGGGTTTACAAAGGCCGACCGCTCCCGTTTTCTGGACGCGCTAGAACGCGAGCTTCGCGCGGCACAACGATAGGGCAAGGGCGGCGCAGGTGCCCCCGCCGACCCGGCAAAAGGAAGAGCACATGAAACCAGCGGCAGTCGTCTTTGACATCGGGAATGTGCTGATCGAATGGCAGCCCGAACGGTTCTATGACTCCGTAATCGGAGAGGACCGCCGCCGCGCCATGTTCGCCGAGGTGGACCTGCACGGCATGAACGATCTTGTCGATAGCGGCCAGCATTTCACCGACACGATCTATGCCGCCGCCGAGGCCAACCCCGCCTGGCGCGATGAGATCCGCATGTGGCATGATCGCTGGATCGAAATGGCCGCCCCCGTGATCCCCCGCTCTCTCAGGCTGAAAGAGGCGCTGCAGGCCAAGGGCGTGCCGGTGTTTTCACTGACCAATTTCGGCATCCAATCCTATGATCATGCGGCAGAACACTACCCTTTCCTGCGCGCCTTTGATCGCGATTTCATCTCGGGTCATATGGGTATGATCAAACCCGACCCCGCGATCTATGCAGCGCTCGAGGAAGGATCGGGCCTGTCCGGCGACGCGCTTTTGTTCACCGACGACCGTATCGACAATATCAACGCCGCCAACGCCCGCGGCTGGCAGACCCATCATTTCACCGGGCCGGACGGTTGGGCTGACAGGCTCGTCGCTGCGGGGCTGTTGACGGAAGCAGAGGCCGCATGACCCAGTTCGACATCATCCCCTTTGACGCCGGCGACGCCCTGCTGGACTGGATCGGCCTGACCGACGCACTGGCCCAGGGGCACAACCTGCCGCGCGCCGAAATCGCAGATACGTTTTTGTATCGGGGCAAGGACACCTTGCTGAACCGCGCCGCATGGATCGACGGGCTGGGTTTAGCGGTGAAATCCGCCACCATCTTTCCCGACAACCCCGCCAAAGGGGCGCCGATGGTGAACGGCGGCGTGTCGCTTTACGCAGATGATCACGGCGCGCTCGAGGCTTTGGTAGATTTTCACCTCGTGACCAAATGGAAAACCGCCGGTGACAGCCTGCTCGCCGCGCGCAGGCTTGCCCGTCCTGACAGCCGCAAAATCCTGATCGTCGGCGCGGGCACCCAAGGGCGCGGACTGCACGCTGCCTACCGGGCGGCGTTTCCCGATGCCGCATTCACGGTGTGGAACCGATCCGCCCCCAATGCTCAGGCGATGGCACGTGATATCGACGGGCTGCGCGTTGCCGATGATCTTGAGACCGCGGTGCGCGACGCGGACATCATCACCAGCGCCACCATGTCGACCGAACCGCTGATCAAGGGCGCGTGGCTGCAACCCGGCCAGCACCTTGACCTGATCGGTGCCTACCGCCCCGACATGCGCGAGGTGGATGATACGGCGCTGACCCGTGCCCGGGTCTTTGTCGACAGCCTCGACACCACGGTTGAACATATCGGAGAGCTGAAGATCCCGATCGCCCAAGGTGTGCTGAGCGCAAGTGACATCGTCGCGGATTACTATGATCTCGGTGCGTTCACCCGCCAGTCAGAGGATGACATCACCCTGTTCAAAAACGGCGGCGGCGCACATCTCGACCTGATGACCAGCCGCTATATCCTTGACCGGTGGCGCGCTCACAGATGATCTGGTTTCTTCTCATTGCGGCTCTGATCATCGCAATCCCGCTTGTGATCGAACGCAACCGTGCCGAAATGGAGGACGCGGACCGCGGCAGCGCCCTTGGCCAATTCGCAGAGCTGCCCGACGGCGTGACCCATTACGCCTGGACCGGCCCCACCCAAGGCCCTGTTGTCGTTTGCATCCACGGGTTGACCACCCCCAGCATTGTCTGGCGCGCGGTCGCCCGCGGGTTGGCGTCGATGGGGTACCGGACTCTAACCTATGACCTTTACGGGCGCGGCTATTCCGACCGTCCGTCTGCCCCGCAAGATCGCCAGTTCTTTATCAAACAGCTGCAAGACCTGCTGGAAGATCAGGATGTCACCGGCAGCTTTACCCTGCTGGGGTATTCCATGGGCGGCTCTATCGCGACGTGCTTTGCCGCCGCTTTCCCCGAACGTGTCGAACGGCTGATCCTGCTGGCTCCCGCAGGGATGGGGCTGGTGCCGAACAAGCTGGTCGGCTTTATGGCCAAAACCCCGCTGGTCGGCGATTGGCTGATGCTGGCGCTGTTCCCGCCGACCTTCCGGCGCGGCATCAGGGCCGAACGTGACATCCCCGTACAGGTCCGCCACATCCACGACCATCAGGCCGAACAGCTGGACTATAAGCACTATGTTCCCGCGGTGCTGGCCAGCCGTCGCGGTATTCTGGCGGATGTGCTGCGGGATGAACACCGCGCGATCCGGACGCATGATATCCCTGTGCTGGCGCTTTGGGGGCAGGATGATCAGGTGATCCCCGCGTCAGCCATCGGCAGCCTTGCCGAATGGAACCGCGCCGCCGAACACGAGGTGATCAAAGGCGCGGGCCACGGCCTGCCCTATACCCATGCGCCCCAGATCATTGCAGCGATCAAGGCACATATCGACACGGCGGATAAAGCGACGGATTAACTCGTCACCAGCCCGGGCAACCGCTTCTCGCGGATGGGCAAATGGATCAGCGCGCTAAACGCGCCCACGGCCACACCGATCCACCACACGGCGGTGTAATCGCCGTACGCGTCATACATCCGCCCGCCCAGCCAGACCCCCATAAAGCTGCCCAACTGATGGCTGAAAAACACGATCCCATAAAGCGTGCCCATATAGCGCAGCCCATAGATATGCGCGACCAGCCCGCTGGTCAGCGGCACCGTCGCCAACCACAATGCCCCCATCCCGATAGAGAACAGGATGACCGACACCGGCGTGATCGGTAGCAGGATAAACAACGCCGCAATCACGGTACGTCCAGTATAGATCGCAGCCAGCAGGTACTTTTTGGAATAGCGTTTGCCCGCCCACCCCGCCAGCAATGTTCCGGCGATATTGGCCAGACCGATCAGGGAAATCGCCACCGCACCCAGGGCAGAGGTTGTTGTGATCCCGATGTTATGCAGCACGCCACCCGCAAGGATCGGACCGCAAAGTTCGGTCACGAAGGCAGGAAAATGCGCGGTGATAAAGGCCAGCTGATAGCCGCAGGAAAAGAACCCGATAAAGATGAAGGTAAAGGTCGGGTCGCGCAGCGCCTTGCCCAGGATTTGCGACAGGCTTTCCTCCAGCTCGGCCTTGCTGGCCATCGCGGGGGCGCGCATCAACGGCAGCGTCAACAACATCGCCATGATCGCGCCCGCAAAGACAAGGAAGGTCGCCTGCCAGCTGAGGAACCCCAGCAACCATTCCGCCACCGGCGCACCAAAGACCTGACCCGCGCTACCCGCCGCCGTGGCAATGGCCAGCGACATGGACCGGTTCTCGGCCGTTGAGGCGCGGCCAACCACGGCCAAAATCACGCCAAAACCCGTTCCCGCGATCCCGAAACCGACCAACCACGCATAGGTTTGGTGTTCAATCGGTGACACCGAATTGGCCGACAGCACCAGACCCACGGCATAGACCACGGACCCGATGATAATGGCGCGGCGGTCTCCGATCTTCTCGGCCATCGCGCCAAAGATCGGTTGGCCGATGCCCCAGGCGAGGTTCTGGATCGCGATCGCCAGCGAGAATTCGGAGCGGAGCCAGCCGAACTCTTCCGCGATGGGGATCTGAAAGACGCCAAAAGAGGCACGCACGGCAAAGCTCACCATGATGATCAGACACCCGACGATCAGCACCGGTGTGAAGATTGACGTATTTTTTTCCATGATGACCCCCGAAGCACGTGGCGCCACCGTAGCTTTGAAACCGGGGCCGTCAATTTCAAAACTGCGCGCATATCGGCCTGCGGGGGTTCTTCCCAAAGCCTGTGGCACATTGTAAGCCAAAGGCATGACTGATTTACGCACCATTTACGATAACCGCGTTGCCGACGGCAGCCTGTCGCCGGACCCCGCGCAAGAGGCCGTACTGCCAGAGCTTGACCGCATTCGCAGCGCCTTGATGGCCCCGCAGAAAAAGGGCTTTTTCAAGCGCGCGCCCGAGCCACCGCAGGGGCTGTATCTTTGGGGTGGTGTGGGTCGCGGCAAGTCGATGCTGATGGATATGTTCGCGGCAAATATGGGCGATGTGCCAACGCGGCGAGTGCATTTCCACGCGTTCATGCAGGAAATTCACAGCGCGATGCATGAGGCGCGTAAAACAGGCGTCGACGATGCGATTGCGCCAGTCGCAGCCGAGGTCGCAAATAGCGTGAAGCTGCTGGCCTTCGACGAGATGCAGATTACGGACATCACTGACGCCATGATCGTTGGCCGGCTGTTTGAGGCACTTTTTGCAGCTGGTGTGGTGGTGGTTACAACGTCGAACCGGATACCGGATGACTTGTATAAAGACGGTCTGAACCGCCAGATATTCCTGCCCTTCATCGAATTGATCAAAGAGAAGATGAAGGTGAAGGAGCTCGCCAGCCCGCGCGACTACAGACAGGACCGATTGGCGGGTACGAAATCCTATTTCACCCCCGTGAATCCAGAGAGCCGTGCCGCGATGAATGCCGTCTGGGATGATCTGGCTGGCGGCCCGGGGGAGGAGTTGATCCTGCGGGTGAAGGGGCGCGATGTCGTCGTGCCGGAGTTTCGCAACGGTGTCGCCCGCGCCAAGTTCCACGCGCTTTGTGGTCGGCCCCTAGGGGCGGCAGATTATTTGACATTGGCAGAGGCCGTGCGCGTGTTGATGCTGGACGATATCCCCAGTCTTGGCCGGTCAAACTTCAATGAAGCCAAACGATTTGTGACCCTGATCGACGCGTTATACGAGGCTAAGGTGAGGTTGATCTGCTCGGCCGCGGCCGAACCCGAAATGCTATATCTTGAGGGGGAAGGCACCTTCGAGTTCGAGCGTACGGCATCGCGTTTGCGCGAAATGCAGGGGGAAGGCTGGGGCGCTTAATTGCGCCGCCTCCCCGGGGCGTACCCATCCCGCTGCAGATCGACTGCGGCCAGATAGAGTGGCGCAGCCTGATTGTGGTAAAAGGCGACGGATTGGCGGATCTGCTGCCCGTCGCGAGCATGAGCTTGATCGCCGTCAGTCTGGCGGGCGGCCAAAGCCTTGCGTTCAGCGACAACAACCGCCGTCAGCAAACCTGCCGTATCCAGCGCACCAGAGGCTGTCGTAAGCGCCGGTGGTACTTTGAAATCGCCTTTGGCCGCCGCGCTGTTCAGCAAAGTATCAATATAGCTGTCCGACCGTTCCGTGCTAATCGCCCAGATCAGGTAGGATTCAAGCACTTGGCCGCGTTTGCTATCATCAAACGATTGGACGATCGCGCTGATTGCATCGCCCACGTCAAAGGAAGCGTCTTTGTGCATCTTGTTGAGCAGCGCCGCAGGCGACAGCGGCACAAAGGCTGGCCCACCGGAGGCCAGATACGCCACCTGTCCATTGGCATAGCCCTGCGCGGTGTCGTGGCCCCCGGAAGATCGCCAGTGATCGACGATAAAGGTCACACCGACAAAGATCGTGAGCAGACGGAGATGGCCGAACACCATCCTGCGCAGCGCAAGGAAATTCTGATACGTATTGGTCATTGCATTGGTCCCCCCAAAGGCAAAAATGTTACCCTCAGACCTTAGGACGCAAATTCCCTACAAATCGTAAATATAGCCAATTCTAATTGTTAAAAGGCTATCCGTTTTCCCGCAAAATTGCGCCTGCCAGATAGAGCGAACCGCAGATCAATACCCGCGCGTGGGGCACCTTCGCGACAATGGTTGCAAGCGCTTCGGCGACGCTAGATGTCTCTTGCGCGGTCAGGCCGACGTCGATCGCTGCGCGCGCGGTTTCGGTGGCCGGCAACGTCGCTGCTTCGCCCGGGATCGAGACGGCGAACAATTGTTCTGCATGGCGAGCCAGCGGGCGCAGATAGCCGCCGATATCCTTGGTATTCAACATGCCACAGATCAGGAATGTGGGGCGGGCGGGCATGTCTTCTAGCACCGCTGCGATGGCCTCGCCCGCAGCAGGGTTATGCCCGCCGTCCAGCCATAATTCGGCCTGCGGCGCACTGTCGATCAGCGGCCCGTGACGCAGACGTTGCATTCGGGCGGGCCATTCGGCGCGGGTCACAGCCGCCTCGCAGGCTTGTGCGGAGGCCCCCAATTGACGCAATGCCGCCAAAGCCGCACCGGCGTTGGAAATCTGGTGCGCGCCCAATAGGTTAGGCTTGGGCAGGTCCAGCAGCCCCGAGTCATCCTGATAGACCACGCGTCCGGCTTCGGGGGCCACATGCCACTGCTGACCATAGGCAAAAACCGGGGCGTGGTGGCGTGCTGCCTGCGTCTCTATCACCTCGAGCGCGGCATCTTGTTGCGGGCCGACGATGCAGGGCACGCGACGTTTGATGATGCCGGCTTTTTCACCCGCAATCTCCGGCAGGGTCGTGCCCAGAAACTGTTGGTGATCAATCGACACCGGCGTGATCACGGTCAATGCGGGCTGGTCGATCACATTGGTCGCGTCCAGACGCCCGCCAAGGCCGACCTCAAGCAGGGTATAATCCGCCGGAGTACGGGCAAAGGCCAGTAGCGCGGCGCAGGTTGTGATCTCGAAATAAGTGATGCTCTCGCCGTTGTTGGCGGCGTAACATTCATCCAGCATCTCGGTCAGCGCGGCTTCGGAAATCAGCTCTCCGGCAAGGCGGATGCGTTCGTGAAAGCGCGCCAGATGGGGCGAGGTATAGGCGTGGACGCGGTGGCCATCCGCCTCAAGCCCCGCACGGATCATCGCCTGTGTCGATCCTTTACCATTGGTGCCGGCAATATGGATCACAGGGGGCAGGTCGTTCTGGGGGTTGCCCAAAGCGTCCAGCAGCCGCGACATGCGATCCAGCGTCAGGTCGATAATCTTGGGATGCAGCGCCATCATGCGTGCAAGCACTGCATCCGATGTGTTCTGCGTCATTTCGCCTTGGGTTCCGCCGCTTCGGCTTTGGGGGCCGCATCGGGTTCTGGCGTCAGCGCATGGGCAATATCGCCGCCTTCGGTAGGCGCAGGCAGATCGCCGCGCACCGCGGGGGGCAGTTTCATCAGCATCCGCGTGATGTCGATCAACTCGTCCCGCATCTGGGTGCGCGGTGTCACGCGGTCCAGCATGCCGTGGTCCAGCAGATATTCGGCGCGCTGGAAGCCTTCGGGCAGTTTCTCGCGAATGGTCTGTTCAATCACACGCGGGCCGGCAAAGCAGATCAGCGCATTGGGTTCCGCAATCTGGACATCCCCCAGCATCGCATAGCTCGCCGTGACACCACCGGTCGTGGGGTGGGTCAGAACGACGATATAGGGCAGCCCCGCTTCTTTCAGCATCTGCACGGCGATGGTGGTGCGCGGCATTTGCATCAGGCTCAGGATGCCTTCTTGCATACGCGCGCCACCGGCAGCGGAGAAGAGCACCAGCGGGCATTTCAGCTTAACCGCTTTTTCAGCTGCGGCGATGATGGCGTTGCCGACATACATGCCCATGGACCCGGCCATAAACGAGAAGTCCTGACCTGCCGCGACGATCGGCGTGCGGCCGATTTCACCGGTGGCGACCAGCATCGCTTCGGCTTCGCCCGTTTGTTTCTGGGCGGCCTTCAGACGGTCGGGGTATTTCTTCTGATCGCGAAAGTGCAAAGGGTCCGGCGTCGGCGCGGGGACTTTGACCTCGGTAAAGATGCCGCCGTCGAACAGCGCCTTGAAGCGTTCACGCGGGGTAATCGCCATGTGGTGACCACAGCTGGTGCAGACGTTCAGGTTGTCCGACACCTCGCGGTGGAACAGCATGGTGCCGCATTCTTCGCATTTCGTCCACAGATTGTCCGGCGTCTCGCGACGCGAGAAGATCGAGTTAATCCGAGGACGGACGTAGTTGTTGATCCAGTTCATGGTGAACCTTTGCTTCCAGTTTCGCCTTCCAAATAAGCTGACGCGCAGTAAATTGCAATCAACGGCGGATCGCCAGCCGTGCGGCAAGCCAGCTGACCAGCATCAGCGCGAAATCGACGGGCAACCACGCGCGCAACGCGTCGACATCATTCATCCCGAAGGGGGTCAAATACAGCGCCAAACCCGATAGGTCATCGGGCAGAGAGGTAATGACGATCGCCGCGACATTATTGCAGAAATGCACTGCAATGGCTGGCCCCAGCGACCCTGCCCGCGCGGTCAGATCGGCCATCAACATCCCGAAGACACCGGCCCAAAGTGCTATGACCAGCGCATTTTCGCCGGCTTGGTCGGGAAGATAGTGCCCAAGCGCGAAAATCACGGCCGGCAGCACCATCCACACCAGCGGAGAGTTGAACCGTGCCGCCAATTGCTGCTGGACATAACCGCGAAAGACGATCTCTTCGGCGCTGACCTGTACCAGCACCCCGAGCAGCGAAAACGGCAGCAACATCAGCCATGTGCCAAGCGCGAGGTTGGGCACATAGGGCGCGCCAAGGTTCCAAGGCGGCAGCAAATAGGTCACCGCACCAAGCAGCACCAGCATCTTGAGCACGGCCCAGAACTGCGGCACCACCAGCCCCGACGGGCCGATCAGGCCACGCACGGGACGTTTGTGGATCACCCGTGTCACCACGGCCACGCCGACGATCATCAGCCCGAAGCTGCCAAGCAGCAGGAACATCGCCATCGGCGTCTTGCCTGACAGCAAGCTGTCATAAAACCCGTCCGCACTCGGCCCCATCAGGTTGAACAGGGTGGTGAACATCAGGTTGTTAAGCAGCAGGTAGATCGCGGTTGCCGCAAGAAACCCCAAGATCAGCCGCCACAGCGCCGCCGAGGGGATCGCAGGAGCGACAAAGGCTTTGTGGGCAGCGTATCGGGTCACGCGGGGTCATCTCCTACGGGCGGGGGCAAGGCTTCGTCTTCGCGCGGGATATCCACCCGTGCCGCACGAAGCAAGTCGGCGGCGTTGGTCAGATGGCTTGATACCGTGCGTAGAAGGCTCAGCAGGATCACACGGTCGTTTTCAACCACAGACTTGAATTGATCCGCGCCGATCCGAAGGAAACGGCTGTCTTCGACAGCGACAAAATCCATCTGCCGCGGCTCGTTCACGATGACCGCAAGGTCACCGATCAACCGCCCCTTTTCGACGGTCGAGACGTGATGCGCCAACCCTTCGGGGTCGCGCCAGCTCAGCTCTCCCTTGCCCGACAGACAGAGGTAGACCGCATCTGGCCGTTGGTCTTGAGCAAAGACCATCTCTCCCTGTGCGACGGTGTACCACTGCGCCGCAAAGGCCAGCAGGCGCTGGTTGCGCGGGTCGAGGTTGCCGAACAAGTCGTTGCGCGCGATGATCCGCAGCTTGCGTCGCAAATCGTCCGAGATGCTGTCGTCCTGACTGGGAGTATCAACTTGCGCCAGACCGTCAATGCGCCCGCCACGGATCTTGATGTACATGTCGAAATCGTCAGGATTGGCAAAGGAGCTATCCATGTAGATCTGGGTCGTTTCGGGCAGCAGTTCGCTGACCTTGTCGCGCAACCGTTGCAGGCTTTCTGCGTCATGCCCCGCAAGCGACTGGTTCAGGATCAGGATATCGGGTCGTTTCATCGCCGCGCGGCTGAATCCGGCGCGTTCCTGGAACATCATCGCGATATTTGACCCGCCGATGCTGACCGGCAGATCAAAGACGTTGAGCGCGACATCCTGTTGCAGCCCGTGTTTCTTGAACACGTCCGACACCACATCCAGAACCAGATCCGCCTGAAGCCCCGCCACGGCGGAAATCCGGCCATACAACACGTTTTCAAGTATCGTCAGACGCGGCAGATACTGGTCAGGTGTGATCGGCACGAACATATCCCGCGCCCGTTCGCGCATCTCGGCGCCCTGCTGCTTACGGATTTTCAGGATCTCATCCTTGAAGGTCGCAGGGAAAGCCGGGCCGATCTGTTCGGCCGTGAAGGCAAAGGGCACGGTAAGCAGCAACGAGAATTCATCCTCGCTCAGCGCTTCATCCCCTTTGGCGCGACGCCGTAGCGCGATATCGACCAGTTGTTCGTACAGTTCTTCCTCGATGCCGAGCGCGGTGAACAGCGGGTGGTCGGTGCCATCACGTCCAAAGGTCTGGTGCAACGTTTCTACCAGCGTCTGTGAAATCGCGATGCCCTGCTCGGCCAGACCCTGTTCGATGATCATCGCCAGAAAGCTGCGTTCAAGCGCCAGACCCGCCTGCGAGATGCTGCGGATGGGCGCGGCGAACATCAGGTTCCCCCCAAGCGGCAGCGCCGGGTTGAACCGATCTGGGTCAAAGCGGTGCACCACCTTGTCCAGTCCTTGCTCTTTCAGCCGCTCGTGCACCTCGTCACGCAGGGCAACCACGCGGGCCGCAAGCTCGGGGTGTTTGTCCGGGTCCATCCGGTCGGCGGCCATGCGACGGAACATCATGTCCTGTGTGCCAACGGCGCTGGCCAGCTCATACCACCAGTCGTTGATGTCCTCGCGGGTGCTCAGATCGGCGAGCCCGGGGTCCAGCCAATCCGCCTTGGTGCTGTCCAGACTATTGCCCGACCGCTTTGTCTCGATCGCGGCGCGGTCGGTTTTCATAGGGTCCCAGAGGACGGTTTTTGGGCTCGACCGCAGGGGCATCAGCAGATTGTCCCCGACGGTGCCCTGAAACAGATAGGGGTGCGCATCGGAATAGCCGATCCGCGCCGCAAGCACGGCCTGATGCAGCTCTGCCAGATTATGCCCCGCCATCGTGATCCGCCCGCGGCTCGGCACGGCCTCGCGCACCAAAAGCTCTGCCAGAGCGTTGCGTTCGGATTGGTTGGGCATCTCAAGCGCGACGCGCGCGCCTTTGGGTATTTCGAGGTTCAGATCATCCAGGATCGTATTCCCGTCCGGCGTGCGCAAAGACACATGTTCCAGCACAATAGGGCCGCGCAGATGCGGGACTTCTTCGGGCTCACCTTCGAACAGGCGCGCGTCGATCTCGCCCCGCGGGGCGAAACGTTCAATGACCACATCCCACCGCAGCGACATGTCCTGCGTCTGATTGTAATAGGTCAGCAGTTCCTTCCACGGGCTCGACAAATCCTTGTAGGCGGCCAAGGCC